>Ga0315905_10000103_pt1 | contig 87250 bp, 89 predicted proteins | sample LakEriMetagenome_5_FD_203522 | JGI IMG/M metagenome (GOLD analysis project Ga0315905, IMG submission 203522) | Freshwater fungal communities from buoy surface, Lake Erie, Ohio, United States - Buoy 4 MA121 | ecosystem: Environmental > Aquatic > Freshwater > Lake | place: USA: Lake Erie, Ohio...
GCCTTTGCATCTCTGCCGGCGCTGGGCGCCGACAGGGTGCGCATGGTGCGCCTGTCACCACAGGCCGCGCAAAGCCTGACGATCGCCATCGGCGCGACGGAGACATTTCGCACTGCTCTGTCCTATGGCGATCTCGTCGTCGGCGATCCCGAGATTGCCGATGTCATGCCGCTCACCGACCAATCTTTCTACATTCATGGGCGCAAACTGGGCACGACGACAATTGCCGCTTATGACGCGCAAAAGGCGCTGATCGGCACGATTGAAGTCGAAGTGTCCTACAATACAAACCGGCTGCAGGCAGAATTGCGCCGCCGTCTGCCGGGCGCGCGGATCGAAGTGTCGTCCATCAATGGACGCATTGTCCTGTCGGGCCCCGTGAGCGATTCCGTGACAATCGACAGGGCCATCGAATTTGCCAAACAATTCGGCAATGAAGTGGTCAATGCCATGACCGTCTCGCAGCCCCAGCAAGTCATGCTGGAGGTGCGATTTCTCGAAGTGTCGCGCAATGCGGGCCGGGAATTGGGCGTGAAATGGGATGTTGCGAGCAATCGTTTTGCCACCACCACCGGGCTTGGCGGATCGGCCTCTACCAATACGCCCTTCGGCATTATTCTGGGGCGCATTCTGGCCAGCGGAACGACGGCAGATGTGCTTGTTGAAGCGCTGGAGCAGCGCGGTCTCGCGCGTCGGCTTGCCGAGCCCAATCTCGTCGCCATGTCAGGACAAAGCGCGAGTTTCCTTGCCGGGGGCGAATTTCCTTTCCCCGTCCAGGCCGATCAGGGACGCATTTCCATCGCATTCAAGAAGTTCGGTGTCAGCGTGACTTTCATGCCGACCGTTCTTGCAAATGGCATCGTCAATCTGCGCATTGAGCCGGAAGTTTCGCAGCTCGACACGACAAATGTCGTGCCGACGGGAGGGATCAATGTGCCCTCGCTCATCGTGCGTCGCGCCAACACGCAAGTGGAATTGCGCGATGGCCAGAGCTTTGCCATTGCGGGTCTGCTGCAGGCAACAAATACCGACGCCATCAAGCAATTGCCCTGGATCGGCGATGTGCCGGTCATCGGCGCGCTCTTCCGCAGCGCCTCTTTCGAGAAACGCGAGACGGAATTGGTGATGATCGTCACGCCGCGTCTGGTGCAACCTGTACCGCCCGGTCATCGGCTCGCTTCACCGCTGCAAGACAATCTGCCCGCCAATGATGTCGACCGTTTCGTCATGGGACGCCAGGAAATACCGCGCGGCAAGCCTGTCGGGATCAAATCCGCACCCGGCGGCCACATGCTCAGAATCGGCGAAGGAACAAGACATGCCCGCAATCCGTAATCTTTTGGGTGCAGCGCTCGCGGGAGCGAGCCTGATCGCCCTTGCCGGTTGCGCCGATCCTTTGGCGCGGCGCGAAACAATCGCCTTTTCGAGCGGCAATTCAGTGGCCGCCAATCGCGCCATCCAGACAATCGATCCCTGGCCCAGGCAATCCTATGCGCGCGGGCAGGAATGGCATGGCGACAAGGCCGCGATCACGATCCGCCGCTACAGAATGGGAGATATTCCCACGCCGGTCATCATCGCACCCGGCAATGGCGGCAATGGGAGTGTGGCGCAATGAAAAGATCGACACCGCCATTTCTGAAAGCGGGTTTCGCTGCAGGCTGCATTTGGCTCGGCGCCATGCTTGCCGGCTGCACAATGCCCAATCTGTCGTCGCCAAATCTCACGGTGGATGCTGCCACGCCTGACAGGATTGTGGGTCAGGAACAATTCCGCAACGGCAATTTCGGCCTGGCGGAAGAGGCTTTCCGCCGCGCGGTCGAACGCGATCCGGCCGATGTCGATGCCTGGCTTGGATTGGGCGCATCGCGCGACCGCCTGCGCCGCTTCGATCTGGCCGACCGGGATTATGCACAAGTGGAGAAACTCACCGGACGAACGGCAGCCCTTCTCAACAACAGGGGCTATTCGCACATGCTCCGCGGCAATTTTAACGCCGCCCGCAAGGATTTCGCCGACGCTTTGATCCTTGCCCCAGGCCATCCCGATATTGAGGCCAATCTGGCAGCCGCAACAAGCGGCCGGCTACCCTAGCCTAGCGAAACATTGGATGGCGCAATCTGTCGCCCGGCTTGATGCCGAGGCGGCGCGCCGTCCCCGCATTTACCTCCAGCACGGCATAGGCCGGCCCACCCGAGGGGATGATGCGCTCGGACAGGGGCTCCGTATCCTGCGCAATCGAGAGGATCCGCCCGGTCCGGTCGGCAAAAATCATGTCGAGGGAGATGAAAGTGTTTTTCATCCACATGGAGATCGGCTCTTCGCGCTTGAAATCGAAGAGCATGCCCCGGTCGGCTGGCAGATAGCGGCGGAACATCAGGCCCCGCGCGCGTTGCGCATCGTCGCGCATGACTTCCACGGAAAAACGATGCGTGCCAGAGGCTGTCTGTATCTCAAGCGGCTCAAGCGCCGCCTCAGCAGTGGCCGGGGCGCTCTGGGCATGAGCCCGCCCCTGCACAATGGTCGAGGCAAGGGCCAAAGCGGCGACCAGGGACAGGCTGGCGGCAACCATGCGGAAAGAAGAGGCAAAAAGCGGCATGAAGACCTCGCGGAGCAGGCGCGCACAAGCATGCGTCCGCGCGGGCGCAGGATCAAGCCGCAAGGCCGTATCGATGCTCAATGTGAGATGGGCAGGGTGGTTTCGAGGGGGCGAATTTCAGCCGCCATAAGACCCTTGGGTCCATTGCCGAAACGCACCAGCAGCCCGTCGCCGGGCTTGAGATCCATAATGCCGAAACGACGCAACGTTTCCATATGGATGAAAATATCTTCCGTCCCCTCGCCGCGCGTGACGAAACCGAAGCCACGCACACGATTGAACCATTTCACCACGACAATCTCGAAGCCACCCGTTGGCGTGATCTGCACATGGGTGCGGGCCGCCGGCAGCTGCGAGGGATGCGTGGCGGTCGATTCATCGAGCGAGAGAACGCGGAAGACCTGCAGACCCTTGGAGCGCTCCTGCACTTCGCAGATGATGCGCGCGCCCTCCGGCGCGGTCTGGAAACCGTCGCGACGCAAAGCCGTCACATGCAGAAGAATATCCGCGCCGCCATCGTCGGGCACGATAAAGCCATAGCCTTTGGAAACATCGAACCATTTGATCCGACCGCACATTTCAAGAAGGCCGGCGGGACGCTCAGACGTCGAATCCGCTTCGGCCTGAACGGCCGTGTTCGACAGATGAGGATCGCTGCTACCCAATGTCCTGCCCCCAAGGCAACCTGCATACTGACCCGGCGCATGAAGCCGTCTGTTCCATCGGACATCCGAATCGACAAACAAGACCCCGGCGAGTCGCGACAGGAAGATAGCATCCGGCCTGCGCCTACAAAGGTGTTTTTTCCGAAGCCTGTGGACGACTCCCCGAATGGCGCCCGAGCGGATCGAGCAGATCCCCGATATCGCCCCGCAAAATCAGGTCTGCCGCAGCGTCCAGCGGCGTCGCTTCGCGGTTCACAAGAACGAGACGTGCGCCGTTTTCCTTTGCCAACAAAGGGAAACTTGCCGCCGGCTGGACCAGAAGCGAAGACCCGATGACGATAAAAAGATCGCAGGAAAGTGTTGCACTGCGAGCACGCAGCATGGCGGCACGCGGCATGGCCTGACCGAAGGAAACAGTCGCCGACTTGACCATCCCCCCGCAATCGCAGGACGGCGGCGCGCCCGTCGCGCCAATTCCTGCGCGCGCCGCTTGCAATTCATGGCGCCCACCGCAATCCAGACAATGGGCGTAAGTTCCATTGCCATGCAATTCGATCACATCTGCATCGGGAATGCCCGAGCGCTGATGCAGGCCGTCAATATTCTGCGTGATCAGCGCAGGCATTTTGCCCGCTGCATGAAGCCGCGCGAGCGCAGCATGTCCGCGCCCCGGCTGTGCGCCTGCATAAAGATCATCCATCGCAAATTTCCGCCGCCATGCCTCAAGCCGCGCATCCTGACTGGCGAGAAATGCATCGAAGGGAATGGGCGGATGGCGCTTCCACGCGCTGTCGGGCGAGCGGAAATCAGGCACACCGCATTCGGTGGAAATGCCGGCCCCGGTGAAGGCCAGAACTTCAGCACTCTCCTCGATCATTTCAGCCAGTGAAAGCCAATCCGTCTCGATGCGCCCTGCGGCCATACGCTTGCCCCTGCCCCTGTGCCGATCCTGCCGGCCAGCGCAAGCTTTCACCGCCGGCTGACTTGTGCAAGGGGTTGAAGTCACTGGCCGCACGCGCTCAGATGGGGCGCTGCGAGGATCAAGGGAGACGCTCGCCATGGAATTGCGCAATCTTGGCCGAAGCGGCCTGCAAGTGTCGGTCGTGGGTCTCGGCTGCAATAATTTTGGCGGGCGCACATCGATTGAAGATTCGCGGGGCGTCATCCATGCCGCGCTGGACCATGGCATCACCCTGTTCGACACGGCCGATATTTATGGCAATCGCGGCGGCTCCGAGGAGGCTTTGGGCCGCTGGCTCGGCACAAGGCGCAAAGACATTGTGCTGGCCTCGAAATTCGGTATGGCCATGGATGATGAGGGCCACAAGATCGGCGGCTCGCGGCGCTACATGATGCAGGCGGTCGAGGATTCCCTGCGGCGGTTGAAAACCGATTGGATCGATCTCTACCAATTCCACCGCCCCGATCCCGCGACACCCATCGAGGAGACATTACGCGCGCTCGACGATCTCGTCCGCCAAGGCAAGGTTCGCTATATCGGCTGCTCCAACATGCCCGCATGGCAATTGATCGATGCGCAATGGCAAGCGCAAATGCATAATCTGACGGGCTTTGTCAGCGCACAGGATGAATATTCCCTGCTCCACCGCGCGCCGGAAAAAGATCTTTTGCCCGCACTGAAAGACAAAGGTCTCGGTCTGCTGCCCTATTATCCGCTGGCGAGCGGCCTGCTGTCAGGAAAATATCGCCGCGATGACGACTTGCCCGAAGGCGCGCGCCTGCAGAAAGATGCGCGCTCGCGCGACCGCTATATGACGGCAGAAAACTGGACGCGTGTCGAAAAGCTCGAGCAATTTGCCAGCGAGCGCGGACATCATCTGCTGGAACTGGCCTTCTCATGGCTTGCCGCTCAGGCGCCTGTCGCCAGCGTGATTGCCGGCGCCACACGCCCCGAGCAGATCGCCGCCAATGTGGCTGCGGCACAATGGAAACTGGGCAAGGATGAGCTTGCCCAGATCGATACTCTCAGCGCCTGATCTTAAGCGTCGCGCAGATTCATCTTGGCAAATTGCACGACCTGCCCGGCCATGATTTCCATCTGCTTGCCAATGCCCTCGTCGGAACAACCTTCGGGGCTGAATTTGACGACGGCAGAATTGACCGCCACGCCCAGCGGCACGTTCCAACCGCGCAAAGCATGGCCAATGGCGCGCAATTGCGACAGAACCACGCCCGGCCCCTGATAGCCATAGCCGCAGCCGATGGCGCCAACCGCGCGACCGTCGAAATAGACACGCTCATCGGCGCGCATTTCTTCGACATAATCGATGGCATTTTTGACGAGACCCGAGACGCCGCCGTGATAGCAGGGCGAGGACAGGATCACGCCATCGGCGCGCCGCAGCGCCTCGATGAGTTTGCGCGCGCCCTCATTCTCATTGGCGGTGGCGGGATCATACATGGGGATCTGCAATTCGGCCCCGCCGAAGAGCTGCGTCTGCGCGCCCAAAGCGCGGGCATGGCCAAGCGCCATGGCCAGCGCCTGTTCGGACGATGAGCCCGGACGTGTCGTTCCGCCGATGCCGACGATGAAAGGTGTTTTTGTCATTCTTTTTGTACCTCGAAATGCGGGCTTTAGCGGGTGAGCTTTTTGCCGGAGAGCCAATCGGCCCCGTCGGCATAGAGTTTTTCGACTTCAGGCCCGGTGAGACCGGGCATGTCTTTTTTCACGGGATAGCCGATCTGCGATTGCAGATAGGCCAGATGGCGGTAGCCGGCGGGAAAGGCGTTGAGCAATTGCGGATCGAGCTTGACCGTCTGCGAGGGATCGACGGGATCCATGCGATCTTTCTCATAGATCGGCTGGCGCAAAACAAAGCCCCAGCGCCCATCGCGCTTTTCCAGAAAATCGTAGAAGCGGCCCGTGCAGACGACATCCACCAGCACATCATGCACGAGCGCACGCTGCGAAATCGTCATTTTGGTTTGGGCAATGGCGCGGTTGCCTTCGATATCGGCCGAATGACCGCCGAGGAAATGCAGGATGCTGACGCCATTGGCCCAGCCCTTCTTGCTCATGTCGATGAATTCGTCCGCCGTGCCCTGCGTCCAGGTCGCCATCATGCGCCCATCGTCGAACCAGACCGTGCGAAAGCGGTCCCAATGGCCGGCATCGCGCCAGACGACCCAGTTTTCGACGAGTTGGCGGATCTCCAATCGGTCGAGCAGCAGCGCGTTCATGTTTTCTCACCCAGCCTTCAGGCGCAGGCCCTCTGGCCGCGCGGCGCGCACTATAGACGGGAGGGCTATGCGGCTGCAACGAAGGGGCAGATCGGCCCCGCACGGGGTGGAATCGCGTTTGGAGGGCGCCTGCGCGCGGGAAAAGCCCCGGCAGGGATGCGATGGCCTCAGTTACGGGGCCATTCGACCAGATCGCCGCCAGGCGGCGTGCGTATGGACCGGATGATCGCCTTCAGCATGGTGCGCGTCAGTTCTTTTGCATGATCGTCCTTCATGGAATCGAGCATGAGCGCGAGGCGCCCGAAAGCGCAGGCGCGTTCAGCGACGAAATCCGAATAGGATTCTTCGGGAAATTCCCGGCCTTCAGCAAGGTCCGAGGTATTGTCGTCATCACTCATGAGAGCCTCGCTCGGTCTCACGCCCCCCGCGCATTCAATCCAAGGCGGGGGGCCGCGCGGCGTCAAGCTTCACCGCGTGCATGGACGCGGGAATTCTGAGGCAAAGGGCAAACAAGCCGGCCGCCGCGCCAAAAAGCATGGCTGCGCTTGCGCCGGAGCGGCCTTATTTCGTGCCGAACATACGATCGCCGGCATCGCCCAAGCCGGGAACGATATAGCCGTGATCATCCAGCTTTTCGTCGACAGCCGCCGTCCAGATCCGCACATCGGGATGGCGCGCACGCAGATTGGCAATGCCTTCAGGCGCTGCAAGCAGGCAGACAAAGCGGATCTCTGCCGCACCGGCCTTTTTCAGATGGTCGATAGCCGCGACAGCCGAATTGCCCGTGGCCAGCATGGGATCCATGACGATGACGAGACGCTCACCAATATCGGCCGGCGCTTTAAAATAATATTCGACAGCACCGAGCGTTTTCGGATCCCGGTAAAGTCCCACATGGGCGACGCGCGCTGAGGGCACGAGCTGCAGCATGCCATCGAGAAAACCCATGCCCGCGCGCAGGATCGGCGCAAAGACCAGCTTTTTGCCAGCCAGGATCGGGGCGCTGATCGTGGCCAGCGGCGTCGTGATACTTGTCTGGGCCAAAGGCAGATCGCGTGTCACCTCATAGCAGAGCAACATGCCGATCTCATTCATCAGCTCACGGAAAGAGCGCGTGGAACATTCAATATCGCGCATGATCGAGAGTTTGTGCTGGACCAGCGGGTGATCGACAAGCCGGACGCCATCCATCTGCGCATTTCTCCCCGGAGCAAAACAAGAACCCCGATTGTGACCCACTTGCGCCGGCGCGTCGATGCACGCTCGCGCGAGCCGCAAAACAGCACCAAGGATTCATTTGGCCCCAGCGCCTTGCACACGGCGACGGCATGGCGCAGATTGCGCCGCGCGTCACAGGGGGAAAGCATCGGATGGTTTATATCTTGGCCGCGACCGCATTCATTCTGGTCGCTGTCGTTGCCTTCCGCACGGCCTCCCCGGCCCGCGCCCTGGCGATTGCAGGTGGTGCCGGCCTGATTCTGCTGGGAACCCTGTTTTATCTCGCCGACGGCGAGCGCGATGCCCCACCCGCCATAGACCCCGGCCAGCTCGCCCTTTCGGGGCTGAAAATGACGGCGGACCGCTATGGCCATCAGCTCACCGGCGACATTGCCAACCGCTCACCACGCCGTCTGGGGACACTGACCCTGCGCGTGACCTATCGCGAATGTCCCTCCCCGGAGGCCTGCCGCATCCTCGGGGAGGAAAACCACGAGATTTTCATGGGCACTGCGGCTGGCCGCACCGGCCATTTCTCGGTTCTGCTTGGCAAGGGTGAACTCGCCGAGAAAACAGGCGCTTCCTGGGTCGTCTCGATTTCCGCCGCCAGCGCTGATTTTTGATCGCTCTGCTATTTTCCTCATTTGACTTCTGCACCCGCGCGGCCTTTTGATGGGGGCGAAGCGTCGGGAAAGACGCGCAGAGGGAGAATAACGAGATGAAGGCCATTGCAGGCGCGCTGACCGCGCTCGGACTCATTCTGGCCATGCCGGCCCAGGCCCAGACGGGCAATATCAACCTGCTCGTCGGCTTTGCCCCCGGCGGATCGGCCGATTCCATCGCCCGGATCGTCGGCGCCCGCATGCAGGAAAAGATGGGCCGCAATGTCGTGGTCGAGAACCGCCCCGGCGCCGGCGCCAATATCGCCACCCGCGCCGTGATTCAGGCAGCGCCAGACGGAAACACTTTGCTCGTCACCACAGCCGCCCTGCCGATCAACGAGACGCTCTACCGCAACAAGGGTTTTGCCGGCACGGCCTTGAAGCCGATCTCGATTGTAGCGACGACGCCGGAAGTCTTTGCCATCGGCAAGAATGACAAGTCGAAAGACCTCGCTGATTTCGTCGCCAATCAGAAAGATCGCGAAGTGATCTTCGGCACGGCCGGCATTGGCACGGGCTCGCATATTGCCGGCGAGTATTTCTTCAAATTCATCCTCAAGGCCAGCCCAAAACACGTGCCGTTCCGCGGCGGACCTGATGCAACCAATGCGCTGCTGGGCAGCCATATTCCGATGGTCGTGGCATCCTTGTCGGGATTTGCTGCGCAAGTCGCCAATGGCGATCTGCGGGGGCTTGCGATTGCTGCCGAACAGCGCAATCCGGTCATCCCCAATGTGCCGACCTTTGCTGAAGTCGGCTATCCGGGCTTCACTTCGCTCTCATGGGTTGGCTTCTTCGCACCTCCCGGCACACCCGACGCGACCATTGCCGCGCTCAACAAACAGATCGACGAGATTACGCGCGAGAAGGCCATTTCCGACAAGCTGCGTGGCATCGGCTTCGATCCGATCCCCGGCGATGTGCAGGCTGCTCAAACATTCATGGCGAAGGAATTCGCCGAATGGAAAAAGCGCGTCGAAGCGCTCGATCTGAAGGTTGATTGATATGGCTTTCAGCGAAACGATTATCAATCTTGTCAATAACGGCTGGGATGATGGTTATCCCTGCCTGCTCGCCACCGAGGGCCCTGATGGTCCCAACATCAGCCCCAAGGGATCGATGATGGTTTTCGACGATCAGCATCTGGCCTATTGGGAGCGCTCAAAAAAACAGGCGCTCGCCAATCTGTCGAAGGACAAGCGCGTTTGCGTCATGTATGCGAATTTCGCCGCTCAGCGCGCCGGTATTCTCGAATCCGGTTTCCTGCGTTTTTATGGCGTTGCGGAATTGCACGAGAGCGGCCCGATCCACGATGCGATCTTCGCCCGCCTCTCACCACGCGAGGCAACGCATGTCGGCGCCGACACAGGCATTGGCGTGCTGATCAAAATCACCCGCGCAGAAGATGTGCGCGGCAAGCCGATCAAATAATCAAACCCGTCATTGCGAGGAGCAAAGCGACGAAGCAATCCAGAGCGCCCGGCGATTCTGGATTGCTTCGCTTACGCTCGCAATGACGATGAAAAAACCTCAATCCACAGGCACGTAGACTTCGCCCTTCATGATCGGGCGGCAGGTGCGCAGAATGCCGGCTTTCACCACCTGCAAATCCTTGCCCTCGCCGGTTGTCTCAAGCCGCACATCGACCATGCCGGTCGGATGTTCGATCCAGACCGTGCGCGGATTGCCCTCCGGCATGCGCGCGAATTCATAGGCAATCGAGCCCTTCACCGCGCAAGCCGTCGCCACGCAGCAAGCACCCGTTACTGCATGGGCTGCATGCAAAGCATGGGGCGTCAAATAGCGCGAGGTAATGGCGCCCGTGCCGCGCGGCTCAGACAGCAGACCGACTTTCGGAATGACGCTGTCTGTGACATCGCCAAAACCCATCATGCGGCCGGCTTCCAGCCGGATGCTTTCGATCCTCTTGAGCAATTCCTTGTTGCCGTCGATTTCCTTGCGGCCTTCCGTGCCCTCAAGACCAAAATCGCGCGCGCGCATCAAGATCATCGGCATGGCGACGTCAAAGCAGGAGACATCGACGCCCTGGATCTTGTCGACAACATTGCCGGTGGGGATCATCGAACCCGTTTTCGCGCCGACAATATCCATGAAGTTCAAGATCACCGGCGCGGCCGTGCCGGGCACGCCGTCAATGGCGGCGTCACCACGATAATTGACGCGCTTTCCTGGCGTCTGGATGACAGCCTCGATCTTGCTCGACGTATTGACGTCGTAAATGACGACGGAGGTCTCGCCGTCCTTGATCGGGACAATGCCCATTTCCAGCGCGAAAGGCGCCACACCTGACAGCATATTGCCGCAAGACGGGCCGGTATCGACCACGGGCTTGGAAATATCGACCTGACAGAAGAGATAATCGACATCGACGCCGGGGCGCTGCGATTTGGAGACAAGCGCAACTTTGCTGGTCAGCGTATCGGCGCCGCCAAGGCCGTCGATCTGGCGCAAATCCGGCGAACCCATGACCTTGAGGAGCACACGGTCGCGCTCGGCGCGATCTGCCGGCAAATCCTCGGCCCGGAAATAGGGTCCTTTCGAGGTGCCGCCACGCATGACGAGGGTCGGAAAGGACTGGTGATGGAGCATGATCGCCTCTTCGTCTGTGGCGCGGCCCGGACCCCTCCCCCGGCGCCCTTTGAAAGAGCCGCTCCCGTTGCGCGAAATGGATACACAGCAAGCCATCCGGGTGCAACTCGCCAGGCCGTTGCACGCTGTGCATTCCTTGGTCTAAATGATTGAAAGCAAAGCCGGGAGGACACCGGCGGGGAGGATCGATGCGCAGCATAACAATGGACGAGGCTCTTGCCGTCATTCTGAAGACATTCGAACGCGCCGAGGAAATGCAGGCCTATGCGCTGGCAGCCTGCGTTCTCGACAATGGCGGGCGGGTGAAGGCCTTCCTGAAACAGGACGGCGCCTCGATCATGCGGTTTGAAATCGCGCGCGGCAAAGCCTTCGGCGCGCTGGCTCTGCATCGCACCTCGCGCATGGTGCTGGCAAAGTCGCGCGAGAAACCGGCCTTCATGGACACATTGCGCGAGGCCGCCGATGCACCGATCTTTCTTGAAGCGGGCGGCCAGATCATTCGCGACGCCGATGGCTCGGTGATTGGCGCTATTGGCGTCACGGGCGATGTGAATGAAGTCGATGATATTTGCGCCATCGAGGGCATTCGCCGCGCGAGCCTCAGATCGGATGACGATTTCAGCCCCGAAGATCAGAAGCGCCTCAACATCAAGCCAAACCCGCCGCTGAAAGATCCGCGCACATGAATGCGAACCAGAAACGGCAAGCGTTTCGCGCTTTGCTGGCGGGCAAGGAATGCGTTTTCCCTGCTTCCGTCTACGACCCGCTCTCGGCGCGGGCGGCGCAGGAAATTGGCTATGAATGCGTTTTCATGGCTGGCTCCGTCGCCTCGCTGGTGATTTTGGGCGCGCCCGATCTGGTTGTGATCACCCTGTCGGAACTGGCCGAACAAGCGCGCCGCATTGCACGCGCGACATCCCTGCCCTTCTTCCTCGATGCAGATCATGGTTTCGGCAATGCGCTCTCCGTCATGCGCACAGTCGAAGAATTGGAAGTAGCAGGCCTGTCTGGCCTAACGATCGAAGATACGGCGCTCCCTGAAAGTTTCGATCAGAAACAATCCGGCCCGCATTCGCTGAGAGAGAGCATCGGCAAAATGAAAGCGGCTTTGGCGGCGCGCACCGATCCGGATTTCGTCATCATCGGACGCTCGGGCGCCATCACCGCCACGGGCCTTGACGATGTGCTGATCCGCGTTGGCGCCTATCAGGATGCCGGTGTCGATGCGATCTTTCTCTCGGGCCTCAAGACGCGCGAAGAGGTCGAGGCCTGCGCCAAGGCTTGCCGCGTGCCGCTGCTGCTGGGGGCTGTTCCCGGCGCGCTGCGTGACAGCGCATGGCTGGCATCGCTGGGCGTTCGCGCTGTCATCACCGGCCATCGCCCCCATTCTGCGGCTGTGCGCGCGACCTATGAAACATTGCGCGATACGCGCGCGGGCACGCTCAAGCCGCAGCCCGAGGATGAAGCGCCGATGATGGACCGCCTGTCGCGCAAGAAAGAATATAAAAACCTGCGTCAAGCCTATCTCAGCTCGCAAGGTGAGAAATCGTGAAAACCATTACCATCTCCTGTTTCCCGAATGCCAAAGCGCTGCCCTTGTGGATTGCGCGCGACAAGGGTTTCTTTGCCAGCCGCAATCTCGTCGCACATTTGCACGAGACCGAAAGCTCGAAGATCCAGCGCGAAAAGCTGATGTCGGGCGATGTGCAGATTGTGCAATCAGCCGTCGACAATGCCCTGTCGCTGATCGCCGACGGCCATGACGTTTTCATCTTCATGGGCGGCGAAAACGGCATGAACGATTTTATGGTTCAGCCCGAGATCACGGGTCTCGCGGATTTGCGCGGGCGCAGCATCGTCGTGGATTCGCCCCATACCGCTTATGCTTTGCTCGTGCGCAAAATGCTCAAGCGCGAAGGGCTCGTCTACGAACAGGATTATCGCTTCAATCCTGTCGGCAATGCGAGCCACCGCCTCACCGCCATGCTGGCGAGCAAGGATGCAGCGGGCGGTGTGCTCAATCCCCCCTATACGGCGCAGGCCAAACAGGCAGGCCTCAAAAGCCTCGGCCGCCTTGTCGATCATCTTGGCCCCTATCAGGCGGGCGGCGGTTTTGCGCGTCGCAGCTGGGCGCAGGCCCATCCCGATGCGCTCGAAGGATTCATCGCGGCCTATGTCGAGGCCTTACGCTGGATCGCCAAGCCCGCTCATGCAGAAGAGATCGAGGCCATGCTTGCGTCGCGACTTGAATTGTCGCCAGAGATCGCCAAGGCGACGCGCGCCGATCTGCTGGAGCCCGGCTTCGGCTTCACGCCCGATGCCAAGCTCGACATGCAAGGCATGGAAAGCGTGCTGGAAACGCGCGCTGAAACGGAAGGTGAAGATCCTCACCTGGCCAACCGCGCCGCCTATATTGACGAGAGCTATTACAGGCGCGCACTGGCCACATTTGGAGCTGCATGATGGCGGGCGAAAAACTGCCGCTCACGCTGGATGATTTTCTTGCCCGCGATCAGGTCGCGCTCATCATGTGGGATTTCCAGAAGGGTCTTGCGGGCAAGGCGCTGAATGCGCCCGCCGTGATCGCCGCAGCGCAAAAATTGCTGGCTGCTGCCGATGACGCAAAAGTGCCTGTGATCTGGAGCCGCCATGTCCTGCCGCCGCTTGATCTTGTGTCTGGACCCTTCAAGCTCTTCCTGATGAAGAAGCAGAAGGTCGATGATCCGGCAAAACTTCAGCCGGCCATGCAAGCGGGCATGGACGAGACTGAATTTGTCGACGGGCTCAAACCCGCCGCGCATCATATCGTGCTGGAAAAAAGCCAGCCGTCGCTCTTTGTCGATACGCCGCTTGAAGTGCGGCTGCGCACTTTGGGCGTGAAGACGCTCGTTCTGGCCGGTGTTGCAACCGATATCGGCATTGAGTTCAACGCACGCCATGCTGCAGCGCGCGGTTTCTATTCCGTCATCGCGGAAGATGCGACCGGCTCTTACACGCAAGCCGCACAAGACCGCAGCATTGCATTCCTGCGCAATTGGATCACGCCGGTCGTTTCGACCGACGAGATCTGCACATTCTGGAAAAAATAACAGGCGCACAAGGCGCCAAACAGACCCGAGGAGGATTTGATGAAAACAAGACAGACAATCGCGGCTTTAGCGACTGCCGCAGCCATGGCACTTGCCGCCCCTGCATGGGCGCAGCAAAGCGACCTGGAGAAATTCTACGCCGGCAAGAATGTCGACTTCCTCATCGGCTCGGCGCCGGGCGGCGGCTATGGCATTTACGGCTCGGTTCTGTCGCGCCATATCGGCAAGCATCTTCCGGGCAAGCCGAATATTGTCGCGCGCAATATGGATGGCGCCGGCTCGATCACCGCAGCTAATCTGCTCTATAACAAACTGCCGAAAGACGGCACGGTCTTCGGCGCGCTGTTCATGGGTGCGATCATGGAGCCGCTGATCGGCGACGCATCAGTGACGCAATTCGATCCGCGCAGATTCATTTTTATTGGCAGCGCCAATAAGGAAACCAGCATTTGCATCGCCTGGCACAATGCGCCGGTGCAGACCTTTGAGGACATGTTCAGCAAGGAGCTGATTGTCGGCACATCGGGTGTCACCTCCTCGATCCGGCAATATCCGACCATCTTCAACAATGTCCTGAAGACAAAATTCAAGATGATCACCGGTTATCCGGGCTCGCGCGAAGCCCAGCTCGCCATGGAGCGCGGCGAGACAAACGGCATTTGCGGCATTCAATGGACGAGCTTTATCGCGGCGCAATCCGACTGGCTCGAGCAGAACAAGGTGCGCATCCTAGCCCAGATCGGCGGCTTGGACGGCGATGAGACGCTCAACAAAATGGGCATTCCGAAAATCTGGGATTTCGTGAAGAACGAGGCCGACAAGCGCACGCTTTCCGTCATCTTCAACCAGCTGGAATTCGGCCGCCCTTACGTGCTGCCGCCGGGCGTTCCTGCTGACCGCGTCGCGGCCTTCCGCAAGGCTTTCGACGAGACGATGAAGGATCCTGAATTCCTCGCCGAGGCCGCCAAAGCGAAACTCGTCATCAATCCGGTGTCGGGCGTGAATGTGCAGAAGCTCGTCGATGAGATCTATACAACGCCCAAGGAAGATGTGGAGCGCGCCCGCGCTGCGCTGAAGGGCTGAAACAAAAAGGGCGCCCCTGAGGGCGCCCTTTCACTTTCAGGATGCGAAACGATTAATCGAATTTCGCATTGTAATTCTTGACGAGGAAGTCGCGCACCCAGTCGCGTGCGGCGGGCGAGATTGTCGTTGCAGCGACATAAAGCTGATCGCCTTCCTTATCGGTGAGCTGATCATATTCGCCGATCAGATCGTCGCGCTTGGCGATATATTCCGGATCCTTCAGGAGATCGCGAACGGCCTTGCGATAGGTCTCGACAATATCGTTGGGCGTGCCCTTGGGCAGGACCAGCAATTTCTGGCCAGGGAAGCCAGCGACGAGGAAGGCGCGCATCGCATCCCACTCAAGACCCGAGGGCTTCTTGCCGAAGACGATCTCATAGGCTTCCTCGAAATGGGGCAGATCGGGGAAATTGGGATCGCGCGCGAGCTTGCCGTCCTTGTCGAGCGTGCCCCACGAGAAGAGCGGGATCGCCTCGCCATTCTTGATGAGCGGCACGGAGGAGCGCAGATAGGCAGACGTGGTCTGATAATCGATCGTGGTCTCGCCGCGTTCGAACGCCAGTCGGCCTTCGCCTCGACCGGGGAAACCGATGATGTGATTGACGTCGAGGCCCATCATGCGGAAGCCGAGCAAGGGCACGAGATCGAGCGAGGTGAGGCCCTGCGAGGCGTAATGCAGCTTCTGGCCCTTGATCTTGTCGAGTTCCTTGAGCGATTTCACGCCGAGCTTGGACGACAGATAGGCAGCGCCACCCGTCGGAGCCGCAAGGATCGGAATCCAGTCCTTGTATTCATACTTCACCTGCGGCGCGCCGAGCAGATAGGGGAATTGCGTCGAACCCGACGTGCCAAGGATCGTCAGACCATCCGGCTTGGCGGTGGCGGCAAAGAAATTGGCGCCCGAGATCGAGCCGCCGCCCGGCTGGTTCTTGACGACGACCGCCGGCTGGCCGGGCAGATGCTTCTGCAGCAGATTGGCATTGAATCGGCCCCAGACGTCCGAGCCACCGCCGACGGCGAAGGGGATGATCATGGTGATGGTCTTGCCCTTGAAATCAGTCGCAGCTGCGGGCTGGGGCAGCGTGGTGGAAAGAGCGACCGCGGCCGTTGCCGCGAGTAGAAAACGACGATTCATGAAAAGCCTCCCTGAAGAAACAGATCGCCATGCCAAATGGGCACATTGCCTGCCGTATATCCATCCTTGACCAAAGCTGAAACCTGATCACCCATTTTTTAGTCGTAGACCCCCGTGGAGCCGTCGGGTGGGGCGTCAGCGTAAACTGGCCAAAGCATCCCGATTGCTCCAGTAAATCGTGCGTGTTATCGGGCTTTTCCAGCCGCGGGGCCAAGAATGACAGCCATCGACCTCTACAAGGGCACTCCCTCTCCATTCTGGACCTTTTCCCTCGCCGTCTACGGCTGCGAGGGTGTTCCGCCCGCCTGCCTCACCTTGCAGGATGGCGGGGGGGCCGATGTGAATGTCCTGCTCTTCAGCCTTTTCCTCGGCCGCTCGGGCCGGGCCCTGTCCGTCGAGGATGTGGCGCGCATCACCGCGACGATCGAACCCTGGCGCGCCAATATTGTCGCCGTCCTGCGCGCCGCCCGGCGGGCCCTCAAAGAGCCCCCCCAGCCCTTCGAAGGGCCGGCGGTCGACCATTTGCGAAAAAACGTCAAAGCAGCGGAACTTGAATCGGAACGCATCCAGCAGGAACTGCTTTTCGTATCATTTCCGGCGCAAAATATGGGCCGGGCTCACCCCGACCTTGCTACGGCCTGCGCTTTGAACATCGAAGCCTGCCAGGCCCATCTCGGGTCGCAATTCGATACCGGGGCCGTCCGCATCCTTCTCGATGCAGCGGCCCGGACTGATGTGAAGGGAATGGATCATTGAGCACAGCGGGCAAAGACGGACAGCCGAAGCGCCTGATCGTGGGCATTAGCGGAGCCTCCGGGATCGTCTTCGGCATACGCATGCTTGAAGTGCTCAAGCAGCTCAATATCGAGACCCATCTGATCATCTCGAAGGCGGCAGAAATGACGCTCGCCTATGAGTCCGATCTGAAGGCAAAAGACCTTCGCGAAATGGCCAATGAATATCATCCGATGACGGACATTGGCGCCAATATTTCTTCCGGCTCCTACAAGACGATTGGCATGATCATCGTGCCCTGCTCGGTTCGCACCATGAGCGAGATCGCCAGCGGCGTGACCGGTTCGCTGATGAGCCGCGCCGCCGATGTGGCATTGAAGGATCGCCGCCGCCTCGTGCTCGCCGTGCGCGAAACGCCGCTGCACACGGGCCATTTGCGCACCATGACGCAATTGTCGGAAATGGGCGCCATTATCGCGCCCATCATGCCTGCTTTCTACAATCGGCCGAAAACGCTTGAAGATATTATCGACCATACGGTCGGTCGCCTGCTCGATCTCTTCGACATCGATGCAAAGCTGCTCAAGCGCTGGAAGGAAGACGGCGATCCTCTGATCGAATGATCAGGTCTTCTTGCCAAAACACGCCAGAGTAACGGCCACCGCGCAGGCAAACAGGCCGAGCATGATGCTTGTGGCAAGGTAGCCAGCCGGCTCGACGACGAAAGCCAGCGGAAACGGCGTGCCATAAAGCCCCAGATAAAAACAGGCCGCCCCCACAGCCTGCGCGCCGGCGCGCCGCTCAGGCGCAATGCCTTGCGACAGCCAGGCCGAGACAACCGGATAAATCACGCTCGAGCCCAGACCAAAGGCAACCGCCCCCGCAATCACTGGAGCAACATCCGATGTCATGGCCAGAACGCCAAGACCACAAGCCATCAGACTGACGCCGCAAGCGACCAAAGCGCGCGGCTGAAAGCGCTGGAAGAAATTTCCCGATACGCGTGTCAGCCCCGTGGCAATGGTCGAGGGAATGAAGAACAGCGCCAAAGCCACACCGCGCTCGACAAGATCGGGCGGCAGAAAGGCCATGCTATAGGCATGCAGCAATCCGCAGGTGAAGAGCCCGAGCAGCGGCAGAATGAAATGGGGCTGCAGCGCACCTGAAAGATCAAGTCCGCGCGCCTCCGGCCGCGCCAGAGGGCGCAAGCCAATCGTCATGATGAGGCCGAGCAAAGCCGGCGCTGTGCCGATGAGAAAAAATCCGGTCGGTCCGAATTGCGCCAAGGTCAATTCGCCCATGGCCGGGCCGAAGGCGTAAGAGAAGGGAATGACGGAGGTGAAGATAATCACCAGCGCGACGAAACGCGCTTGATTGAGCCGGCTCTGCCCATAGGTCATGATGGATGGCAGATAGAGACCAAATCCAAGTCCATGGACGACGCGCGACACAAGCGCGCCCCAAAAATCTCCGGCAGTGAGCGCAAGAGATCCAAAGCCGATGATCATCAGGCTCATGGCCACACGCGTGGTCGCCAATCCGCCGATACGCGCTGCCACCGCACCGGCCAGAAGATTGACCACCAGCACCGGAATGACAAAGAGCGAATAGAGAAGGCCCGCTGTCTGGAGGCTATGTCCCGCCTGCATGAAGACAACGGTCAGAAGGGCAACATGTGCATTCAGAAGAGATGCAAACAGGCAGGCAAAAGCAAAGCGGATAAATTCGCGGCGGCCTTTGGCATCGATAAAGCCGGCCTGTTGGGCAACAGCATCGGCGGCGTTCAAGCCTTTTTCTCCCAGCGACCATCCTCGGTCTGCTGAAAGTAAGAGAGCGTCGCATCTGTTTGCTTGAGCGCTTTCCATTGCGCGCGTGCATCGAGAAGTTCGGCTTCGCGATTGCCATCGAACATCAGGACGATGCGCTCATAGGGCTCAGGTGTTGCCGCCAAAACCGGGGCAATTTGCGCACCTTCGACAAAGAAGCGGATCTGCGCGCCATTGGGATTTTCCGTGCCGTCGGTCAGATAGATCGGCTGGAATTCCGCATCGCCATCCTGCGCCATGCCATGGGGCAGAAAACTTTCCCCCGCATGGGTCCATAAATGCTCGTTCAAGGCGAGGCATTTTTCCTGCGTCAGCGTCTGCAGGCAAATATTCCAGCCGCGCTCGAGAGAGCGTTCCAGAAATTGCGGCAAAGCTTTTTCAAGCGGCTTGACGACGAGATGGTAGAAGAGAATTTCTGTCATGTTTCAACCATCCCGACGCAATGCCGTGCGCCGCTCAACCGCCCGTGCCGACAATGATGAGGGTGCGATCGCGCGCCGTCCAGATCATGCCGAGATCGGCCCCGCCCTCATGATATTCCGTTTTGCCGGACACAACGTGATCGCCGCGCTGATTGGAAGCGCGCAAATATTCCTCCGCCTCGCGGCTGAGCCGGCGCACTGCCTGCGACGCGCGCGTCGCCGGCCAACCAAGGGCTGCGCGCACGGCGGCATTCTGCACACGTTCGAATTTCGTCACTGTCGCCGTATCGGTTGGAAGACCGATCTTCACTTCAAAGCGCACCAGAGTGTCGCCGCGACATTCCAGCAGACCGTCGATGCGCACATTGGTCACGAGATCGAAAAAGTCGCCCTGTTGCGCGCTGCGAGAGACGACGAGCGGACGCACGAAAGCGGCATTCACATCGCCCGTATCGCGCATGAAGGTCGCCTGAAACATGCCGCAACTGGGCGCACGCGCAGTTTGTGCGAGCGCCGGGAAGCAGGAGAGCAGCAAGAAACCGCTTGTGGCAAGCAGCATTCTCATGACGGTCAGCCTTCGTAATGATCGGCAACGAGGCGATCGAGCAGGCGTACGCCCCAGCCCGAGCCCCAGCTCTGGTTGATGTCGCTGGCTGGCGATGCCATGCCAGTGCCGGCAATATCGAGATGCGCCCATGGCACGCCATTGACGAAGCGCTGCAGGAATTGCGCGGCAGTAATCGAGCCTGCATGACGGCCGCCGACATGTTTCATATCGGCGAATTTTGAATCCAGCAGCTTGTCGTAATTGGGGCCGAGCGGCATGCGCCAGACTTTTTCGTCAGTGGCCGTGCCCGCCTGCGAAAGCCGGGTGGAAAGTTCGTCATTGTTTGAGAACAGGCCCGCATATTCATTGCCAAGTGCAATCAGGATCGCGCCGGTGAGTGTCGCCAGATTGACCATGAATTGCGGCTTGTACTTGTCCTGCACATACCAAAGCACATCGGCCAGAACGAGACGGCCTTCAGCATCCGTATTGATGATTTCGACCGTCTGCCCGGACAGGGATTTGACAATATCGCCGGGGCGCTGCGCTTTGCCGTCGGGCATGTTTTCGACAAGCCCGATGGCGCCGATTGCATTGACCTTGGCCTTGCGCAGCGCCAAGGCCTGCATCAGGCCGACGACGCAAGCTGCGCCCGCCATATCGCCCTTCATGTCTTCCATGCCGCCAGCCGGCTTGATCGAAATGCCGCCGGTGTCGAAACAAACGCCCTTGCCGATAAAGGCAACGGGTTTCGCTTTGGCATTTTTCGCGCCATTCCAGCGCATGATCACGACCTTGCTTTCGCGATCCGATCCCTGCCCCACGCCCAGCAAGGTGCGGAAGCCGAGCTTGGTCAATTCTTTCTCGCCAAGCACATCGATGACGATGCCAAGTTTCGCCAATTCCTTGGCGCGATCGGCGAAAGCTGCAGGAAAGAGCACATTGGGCGGCTCGTTGACCAATGTGCGGGCCAATGTCACGCCCTCAGCCAAAGCATCGCGATTTTTGGCGGCGCGCTTGGCGGCCGCCGTATCGGCAACGGCAATGCTCACATGGGCATCGACCGAAGGCTTGTCCTCATCCTTCTTCTTCGTCTTGTAGAGATCGAATTTATAGGCGCGCAAACGCATGCCGAGCATGATATCGGCGGCGGCGGCGGCAGCATCGGCGGGCGCATCCTTGGGGTCGAAGACCAAAGTCGTTTTTGTCTGGCCGTCGAGCCGGCCCATAATGGCGCCACCGAGCGAAACGAAATCGGGGGCTGCAGCCTCCTCCTTGTCGTTTTTCTTGGCTGTCCCGATCACGATCAGCCGGTCGAAAGGCAGTCCCTCCGGCGCAAGCAGATCGAGGGCCGAACCGGAATGGGCCTTAAATTTCGCTGTGGCGGCGGCGCGGGCAATCAAAACGGTCGCTGCGCCCAGAATTTTGGCCGTTTCGGGCGCGAATGACAGATCGGCACCGGCCAGAACCGCCAGCGTCCCCCCGCCCGCCTTCGCCGCCCGCCCCTTGGGCGCGGGAGCAATGTCCTTGAAGCCGACGAAATCGATTTTGGGGGAATGAGCCATGGCGTCCTCACGATGCGGCGCGCAAACCGCCCGGCCTCCGAGGGGGCCGATGCGATGCCGCTTCTTGCCTATCGAAGTGCCATGCGCAGCCTCGTCATTGCAAGCGCGATCGACCCATTAAAGCCGGGCTTTTGCCGGTTTTTTGTCCATCCCTGCCCTGAAATGGCCGTGAGCGGCCCGATAGAGTGTCGCTGCAGCAACGCTTTCATATCCAATGCGCCTCCAGCCCTTTGAAAAAAGGCTCGCGCCTTGCCTCGCCGTTTACGAATGGTTAGCGATTTGGGTGTGACGGCCGCTTTCTTTCGGCGACGAGTCGCGAGAATGAATTTAGATGGAGATCGGGCCGGGCATCCGGTCGGTTCAAGGGCCAGCGGTCGGGTATGTCGATCTTCGAACGATATGTGTTTCGGTCAGCGCTGACCGCCTTTCTGGCGGGTCTGGGCACGCTGACGGGCGTCGTCTGGATGGCCATGGCGCTGCGCCAGGTCGATCTGATGGCCACCAAGGGCCAGACGCTGATCGTCTTTCTGACGGTCACCGGGCTGATCGTGCCCTCGCTCGTCATGGTGATCGCACCGATTGCCCTGTTCATCGCCGTCATTTTCACGCTGAACAAACTGAACGGCGACAGCGAAATCGTCGTCATGAGCGCATCGGGCATGTCGCCGCAGCGCTTCATGCGCCCGTTCATCTGGCTTGCCCTCCTCGTCACGGGCCTGGCGGCTTTCACCTCGCTTTGGGCCATGCCGGCCAGCTTCCGCGAGATCACGGTGCAGATGACAAAAATCCGCACCGACATGCTCACCCGCGTGATCCGCGAAGGTCAGTTCGTCAATCTCGATGCGGGCTTCGTGTTTCATTTTCGCGAACGCGGCGCGAATGGCGAAATGTATGGCCTGTTCATTCAGGATCGGCGCGAGGCCGGGCGCGTCTCAACCTATATTGCCGAGGCAGGCCGCTCGATCGAAATCGATGCGCAAAATTATCTCGTTCTCGAAAAAGGCAGCATCCAGCGCCAGACGCCGGATTCTCCAGACCCGGCCATTGTCAGTTTCGAACGCTATGCCATCGATCTCGCGCAATTCAGCCCCGACGAGACCGGCGCGCCACTTCGTGCGCGCGAACGCACCACAGCCGAACTTTTGATGCGCGATCCCAGCGAGCCGATGGTGCGCGCCAATCCCGGCCGTTTCCGACAGGAATTGCACGAGCGTTTCCTTAGCCCGCTTTATGCCCTCACCTTCTGCATGATCGCCTTTGCCGCGCTCGGTCAGCCCAAAACAACCCGACAGGGACGCGGCATGGCTGTCACCTTGGCCATTACTGCTGCCGTCGCCCTGCGGCTTGCCGGCTTTGGCACCTCGGCCCTGATCGCCCGGAGCGAAAAAGCAGTTGTGCTCGCTTATGCGCTGCCGGTATCGGTTTTCCTCTTCGCGCTCGTTTTTGCGCTGGCGCCTGACGCGCTGCGGCGGATCCGTGCCCGGTTGCACCCCAAGCGTTTGGCGGGAGCACAGGCATGATCGGGCGCACGCTGGGCCTCTATCTCGCAGGGCGCTTCACCCGCGCCGTCCTTTCGGTCTTCGGGACGATTTTCGTTCTGATCTATCTGATCGATTTCGTTGAGACGCTGCGCAAGGCGGGCGACATCGCCCATGCCACGACGCTGGGCATTGCCGCTCTCACCTTTCTTCGCGTTCCCGCAGTGACGGAGCAGATCCTGCCTTTCGCCATGCTGGGCGGCGCCATGTTCGCCTTCATCGGACTGACGCGGAAACTCGAACTGGTTGTCGCCCGTTCGGCTGGCGTCTCGGCCTGGCAATTCCTGACCCCGCCCGTGCTGATTGCGCTGGTCATCGGCATCCTGTCAGTCACGGTCTACAATCCCCTCTCCGCCCTGATGAAACAGAAAGCGGATTCGATCGAGATCGGCCTGTTCGGGCGCACCAGCCCCAGCGCCGGCGATACAGGCCTCTGGATCCGCCAGCGCGGCCCCGATGGTCAGTCGATCCTGCGGGCCGAGCAATCGAGCGATCGCGGCCGGCAGCTGGGAAGCGTCTCCGCTTTTGTCTTCGATCTGGACAATCGCTTCCTCGAGCGCATCGATGCCGCCCGCGCCCGGCTGGAGGCAAACCGCTGGGTTCTCGAGGAGGCCCGCGTCAACATTCCGGGCGAAGAGCCACGCAATGTCAGCGTTTACCATCTTTCGACATTTTTGCTCCCGGAGCAGGTCAGCCAGTCCTTCGTGACGCCCGATGCAGTGCCCTTCTGGTCCCTGCCTGAATTCAGCCGCAGGACCGAAGCTGCGGGCCTCGACGGGACGGTATATGCCCTTAGATTTCAGATACTTCTGGCACGTCCGCTGATGTTCGTCGCCATGGTCCTGATCGCCGCCTGTTTCTCCCTCAGATTCTTCCGGATAGGGGGTGTGGCGCGGATGGTTTCGGGTGGCGTGGCTGCGGGCTTCGTGCTTTATGTAGCGACTAAGCTTGTCTCCGATCTTGGCGGCGTGGGCGTCTTGAGCGCTCCGGTCGCGGCTTGGGGACCGGCAATTGTGGGCAGCATGCTGGGAACTTTGGTTCTTTTGCACCAGGAGGATGGCTGATGGGGCGGCGTAACGGCCCCGTTGCAGACTGGCGTGTCACCGCCGGGCAGCCGGAAGAGCCCCTTCGCGCATCCGCGGGGGCAAAGCGGACGCTTGCCCGAATTCTGGCCCTGCCGCTCAGCCTCGGCCTTCTCCTCTCGACCGCCCTGCTGCCTGCCACCGCCCAGACGATGTCTGAGCGCATGGCCAGACCGGGCGGCGACAACCGCGACCGCCTGCTCGTTCAAGCCACTGAAATGGTCTATGACGCCAAGACCGACACAATCGGTGCGCGCGGCAATGTCCAACTCTATTATCAGGGCCGCGTGCTCGAAGCCGATCGCGTCACTTACGATCGCAAGGCGAGCCGCGTTTACGCCGAAGGGCGTGTTCGCATCACCGAGACCGACGGCTCCAAGCTTTACGGTGAACGGCTCGAACTGACAGACGATTTCAAGACTGGCTTCATCGACAGTCTCAAAGCCGATACGAGTGAGAAAACATTCATGTCCGCCGCGCGCGCCGAGCGCTACGATGGCGAGACCACGGTTTTCGAACGCGGCGTCTATACGGCCTGCGAGGCCTGCAAGGACGATCCGCGCAAGCCCCCGCTCTGGCAGGTTCGCGCCAAGCGCATCATTCACCAGAGTGAAGAGCAGACGCTTTACTACGAAGAAGCCACGCTCGAATTATTCGGCATGCCGGTTGCCTATCTGCCGTTTTTCTCCTCGCCCGATCCGTCGGTGAAGCGCAAGAGCGGCTGGCTCGCACCCACTTATGTCGTCAAGGATTCGCTGGGCTTCGGCGTATCGGCTCCCTATTTCTGGGCGATCACGCCATCGATGGATATGACCCTGCGGCCGACGGTCCTGTCGCGCCAGGGCCTGTTGATGGATACCGAATTCCGCCAGCGTCTGCTGACGGGTTCTTATTCGATCCGTGCGACCGGCATTTTGCAGGCCGATCCGACCGCATTTGCGGCTGCTCCCTATGGTGCGGGCAGCCGCCGCTTCCGCGGCTCGGTGGATCTCACGGGCGAATTCTATCTCAACGAAAAATGGCGCTTCAGCTGGGACGTCGGTTTTGCCACCGACAAATATTTCACCACCGATTATCGCCAGCCCAACCAGCAGCTCTCGACCAATTACTTCCGCGAGCGCACATCGCAGGTCTATCTGACCGGCCAGGACAAGCGCGGCTATTTCGATCTGCGCGGCTATTATTTCCAGGGCCTGAGCGCGCAAGACCGGCAAGAGCAGCAACCCTTCGTTGCGCCCTTGCTCGATTACAACAAACGCATCGACATCAGCCGCGAGCGCGGTATCGGCGGCGAAGTTGAGATTGGCGTCAATCTGACAACCATTTCGCGCCAAGCGGCGGCCTATGAATCGACGCGCGGCTTCCAGCTCGATCCGACCTATAATCTCTATCCTGTCTGCTCGACCTACGGTCCCAACAATTGCCTGTTGCGCGGCATGGCGGGCGAATATACGCGTGCAACCGTCACAGCATCCTGGCGGCGCCAGATGATCGACAATATCGGTCAGGTCTGGACGCCCTTCACTTTCGCTTCGCTGAACGGATCCTGGCTGTCGCTCGACAAGACCGGAACCTATTACGCCGGAGGCGCCATTCTCAGCCGCAATTCGGACCAGGTGAATTTTGTCGGCTCGGAGCCGGATTCCTTCCGCGGTCGTTTTCTTGCCGGCACGGGCCTCGACTATCGCCTTCCGATGATGGCGCGCAGCGCCGGCATGACGCATGTCATCGAGCCGATCGCGCAAATCATCCTGCGTCCGGATGAAGTGGCCAATCGCTCTCTCGTCAATGAAGACGCCCAGAGCCTCGTCTTCGATGACGGCAATCTCTTCGCCTGGAGCAAATTTTCCGGCTTTGACCGCTTTGAGGGCGGCGTGCGCACGAATTACGGCGTCCAATATACGGCGAACCTCGACAATGGCGGCTATGCGAATATCCTCGTCGGCCAGTCCTACCAACTCGCCGGCCGCAATTCCTACGCCTCGCCCGATGCTGCCAATGTCGGCCTCTCTTCCGGCCTCGACACAAAGCAATCGGATTTTGTGACGCGCGCGGCTTTCTCGCCGGACGGTCGTTATTCCTTCGTTGCCAAAGGTCGCTTCGACCCGAGCGACTATCATCTGCGTCGACTTGACCTGATGGCCAATGCGCGCTGGGGCGATTTCTCGAGCACGCTGCAATATGCGCGCTATGAGGCTCAGCCGCTGCTCGGCTATGAAAAACGCCGCGAAGGCCTGTCGGCAGGATCGCGCTATAATTTCGACAAGAATTTCTTCGCTGTCGGAAATGTCATTTTCGACATGTCGCGCCATCTCTATCCATCGACGACCGCCCAGAGCCGCCCATTGTTCTCCGTTGCCGGCCTGAACCTTGGCGGCGGCTATTCGGACGAATGCGCAACGCTGACCGTCAATTATACATCGACCTTTCCGCAAAGCCTGAACGGTGCGCCCACAACCCGCAACCAGACCGTGCTGCTGCAATTGCAATTGCGCACATTGGGCGAGGCGCGCCTGAGCACATCGCTCAGCGGATTGATGGGACAGGATGGGGTCGGCTCCCATTGACGGGACAGCCGTTGCATCGCAACCATTCTGCATGATTCGAAACCTGCCGACGTCCCTCGCCGCCCTGGCTATCCTTCTTGCGCTCGCCGCAGCACCCATTGCAGATCCGCGCCCGGCTGCGGCGGCCACCCTTGTCGCCACCGTCAATGACGATCCCATCACCGATGTCGATCTGGACAGGCGAACCAAATTGCTGCGCGCGCTCAAGCGCACTGCCACAGCCGATGCAGCGCTTGAGGCCATTATCGCGGATCGATTGCGCCTGCGCGAATTGAAGAAATACGGCCTCAATCCGGGCATCAATGAACGCAATAATGGCATTGGCAGGATCGCCAGCCAGATGAAGATCCCCCCGCAAGCGCTCATGCAATCGCTGCAAAGTGCTGGTTTGCAGGAAAAGGATTTCGACGATTTCTTCAAGGCGGAGGGCAGCTGGCTGATGCTGGCGCGCGGCCTCAACAAGGGGCTCGAAGTCTCCGAGCGCGAAGTGCGCGCGGAGATCGAGCGGCGCGGCACAAGCGCGATTCCGTCCGAATATCTGATGCGTCAGGTCATCCTGATCGTGCCGATCAGCGCGACCCCGGCCCAATGGCAGGCCCGCGCCCGAGAGGCTGAGCAATTGCGCACGCGTTTCAGCGATTGCCAGTCTGGCGTCTCGGTCGTGCGCGCGACGCCTGAAACCGTGATCAAGGAACAATTCAGCCGCGTGGGCAATTCGCTCCCTGACGAATTGCGCAAGCTGCTCGATAATACAAGCGTCGGCAAGCTCACACCACCGCAGCGCGGCTCGACGGGCATTGAAATGATCGCACTCTGCGACAAGCGCGCCTTGCGCGACGATGCCATCATAGGAGAAGATATTCGCAATGAATTGCTGGCGCGCAAACTCGAAACCATTGCAGCGCGCATGTATAGCGACCTGCGCGCCCGCGCGGTGATTGTGAGACGCTGATGACAAAGACGCTGCCCCTTGCTCTCACGCAAGGCGATCCCTCCGGCATCGGCCCGGAAATCGCCCTGAAAGCATGGGTCGCGCGCCGGCCTGACCAGCATCCGTTTTTCGTCCTTGGCGATCCTGCTCTGTTCGAGCGCACTGCAGCTCAGCTTGGCCTTCACGCACCCATCGCGCGCATTGCGCCCGCTGAAGCCGGCGCGGCCTTTGCGCAGGCCATGCCCGTCGTCGCGCTTGATGGTCATGTGCATGGCAAACCGGGATTGCCCGATCCCGCCGATGCGCCCATGACCATTGCCGCCATTGAGACAGGTGTCGAACTTGTGCGCGCAGGCCATGCAGCCGCACTGGTGACCAATCCCGTCGCCAAGGATGTGCTCTACAGCGCCGGCTTCAAACATCCAGGCCATACGGAATTTCTGGGCGAACTGGCTCAGCGTCACTGGGGGCAGAAATGCCTGCCTGTGATGATGCTCTGGTCGCCCGCTCTGGCTGTTGTGCCGGTCACGATCCATGTTTCGCTGGCGCGCGCCATTGCCGATCTATCGACCGAGCTGATTGTCGAGACCGGCCGCATTGTCGATGCCGACATGCGGGAAAAATTCGGCATTGCGCAGCCACGCATCGCCATTGCCGGACTCAATCCCCATGCCGGCGAAGGCGGCTCCATGGGGCGCGAAGATATCGACATTGTTGCACCTGCTGTCGCGCGTTTGCAGGCGATGAATATTGCAGCGCGCGGCCCGCTGCCGCCCGACACAATGTTCCATGCGGCGGCGCGCGCCAATTACGACGCCGCCTTGTGCATGTATCACGATCAGGCGCTGATCCCGATCAAGACATTGGCTTTCGACAGCGCCGTGAACATCACGCTCGGACTGCCCTTCATTCGCACATCGCCCGATCACGGCACGGCTTTCGACATTGCCGGCAAGGGCATTGCGAATGAGGCAAGCCTGATCGCCGCGCTTGATCTGGCCGCACTTCTTGCCAGCCGCGCGGCACAGGCATGAGCGTGGATGATGGGCTTCCGCCGCTGCGCGAGGTCGTGCGCAAACACGATCTCGATGCGAAAAAATCTCTCGGCCAGAATTTTCTCTTCGACCTCAATCTGACTGGACGCATCGCCCGCGCGGTCGCTCCACAAGAGGCGGCAGCGATTGTGGAAGTCGGTCCCGGTCCCGGCGGCCTGACACGCGCGCTGCTGATGGAAGGCGCGCGCAAAGTCATTGCCATTGAGCGCGATCAGCGATGCCTTGCGGCTCTCGCGGAAATTGCCGCTGCCTATCCCGGCAAGCTCGAGATTATTTCGGGCGATGCAATGACCACCAATTGGCAGGCGCTCGTCGCAGAGACGGGTGGCCCGGTGCGCATTTGCGCCAACCTGCCCTATAATATCGGCACAGCACTTTTGGTCGGCTGGCTTGAGAGCGAGCCCTGGCCGCCATGGTTCGATCGCATGGTTCTCATGTTCCAGCGCGAAGTTGCCGAGCGCATCGTTGCAACGCCAAGCGAGCGCGTCGATTATGGGCGCCTTGGCGTGCTCGCAGGCTGGCGTACGCAGGCGCGCATTCTCTTCGACATGCCGCCCTCCGCCTTCAACCCGCCGCCGAAAGTCACCTCTTCGGTCGTGGAGCTTGTGCCGCGCCGCGAACCCCTGCCCTGCAATCCAAAAATCCTGACAGCCATCACAGCCTCAGCCTTCAACCAGCGACGCAAAATGCTGCGGCAATCGCTGAAGGGACTGGCGGTGGCAGGCAAATCAATCGATGCGCTCGCCTTGTTGCAGGCGGCGGAGATCGAAGAAACGAAGCGCGCAGAAGAAGTGGATGTGGCAGGCTTTGCGCGGCTCGCACGTGTTGCAGAAGAAATGAGCCGCTAGTCCATTCGTCATTGGGCGCCAAGCGAAGCAATGACGGCGATGGGCCTTACTGCCCCTCAGCCAGCAACCCATCGACGAATTTTGAAATGCCGATGGCCGAGCGCGCGCGTTTCAATCGCTCTGAGATCAGGATCGATTTTACTTCCGACATCGCCTGCTGAATGTCTTCATTGACGATGACATAATCATAGATTGGCCAGCGGGTGATTTCATTGCGCGCATTGAACAGGCGCTTGGCGATGACATCGGGCGCATCTTCGGCGCGCCGCTCCAGTCGTGCCTGCAATTCACGCATCGATGGCGGCAGGATGAAAATCGTCACCACATCGTGGGGGGCGCGTTTCTGCACCTGCTGCGTGCCCTGATAATCGATATCGAAAAGCATGTCGCGACCCTGCGACAGAACTTTCTCCACCGGCCCGCGCGGCGTGCCGTAAAAATTGCCATGCACTTCTGCATATTCGAGCAATTCATCATTCGCCTTCAGGCGATCGAATTCCGTCCGTGTCTTGAAATAATAATGGATCGCCTCGACTTCGCTGGGGCGGCGCTCGCGTGTCGTCACCGAAATGGAAAGCGTGAGATCGAGGCTCCCGTCCTGCAGAAGATTGCGCGTCAGCGTCGTCTTGCCTGCACCTGAAGGAGACGACAGGATCAGCATAAGGCCGCGGCGCTGGATCGGATCGCGTGTTGGCATGTTTCTCACTCGATGTTCTGGACCTGCTCGCGGAATTGCTCGATTTCGACGCGCAAATCCATGCCAAGCCCGGTCAGGACGGGATCGTTCGATTTGGCGCAAAGCGTATTGGCTTCGCGCGAAAATTCCTGCGCCAGAAAATCAAGCCGGCGGCCGACAGGCTGATCGGAGGCGAGCAAGTCGCGCGCAGCACCTATATGGGCTTTCAGCCGGTCGATTTCTTCGCGCACATCCGCCTTGGCGGAAAGCAGAAGCGCTTCTTGATGCAGCCGCGCTGGATCGAGCATATTGGTGGCGCCAGCCAATGTTTCGATTGACTGCTGCAACCGCGCGCGGATCGCCTCGGGCTTGCGGCCCGGCGTATCCTCGGCCGCCAGAACCAGACGCTCAATCGTATCGATGCGCGCTGTCAAAACATCCTGCAAGGCGCGACCCTCGTCGGCGCGCGCCTGCACAAGCGCATCCAGCGCTGCATCGAGCCCAGCAAGTGCAGCCTGCGTGACGCCCGCAATGGTCGCCTCATCATCGGCCGCATCGCTGACCTCGATCACGCCGCGCACAGCCAAAAGTCCGTCGATGGATGCAGGACGCAATTGGCCGGTAACGGGCACTTGCGCCAGCGTGTCCACCAGCATGCGCAGCAAAGGCTCGTTGACGCGCACCTGCGTCTGCGCGCCCTGGCGCGTGAATGTCAGGGTTGCATAACAAGTGCCGCGGGCCAGACCTGCAGTGAGACGCCCGCGCGCCTCAGGCTCGATCCGATCAAACCCGGAGGGAACGCGCAGGCGAAGATCGAGCCCCTTGGCATTGACCGCCTTCAGCTCCCACGCAAAGGCGTAAGGTGCATGCGCGCCCGACGTGCGGGCAAATCCGGTCATGCTTTTCAGCGCCATGCGCATGGTCCCTGCAGCCGGAATCGGCTCTCATCGAAGAGCGGGCACCATAGTGCGAGGCGGTTTTGCGCTCAAGGCGCCGTTGATGCGCGAATGCCTTCAGGCACACGCTTGGGCGTGCTGAGATCCCAGCTGCGGTTTTTCAGCGGATCGAGCGCAGTCCCTTCCGATGCATCCAGAACCCGGCGCTTCGTTAATTCATGCACGGATTGCAACGCCAGCGCTTCCGCCGGGAGAGCAGATGCCCCCGGCAGCGGCGGCAGATCGATGCCCAGCCGGGCAGCGCGCGCCCGCTGATCGGCGAGACGCTCGGGGCTGACGGGATAGGTCGCGACATCGCCAGGCATGGGCAGGCCCATGTCGAAATCTTCTGCCGTGCCATCAAGCTGCGGACGTTCTGCAAAACCGCGAAGCGGCGGCAGTGAATCAACGCCCGGCCCGAATTCGAACATGGCGAGATTTCCGACCGACCTTTGCGCCAAAAGCTTGCGCTCGGCCACTTGTGCGGCCATCAGCCTTGAGGGTGGCGGGCCGGAGGGCAAGACACCGCGCAAGCCAAAACGCGCGCGAAGATCGACATCCGCCACGCGCTCCAGCGCATCGCCCAGCGGGCCTGCGGGGGCTTGCCGCTCCAGCGAGCCACGCTGTCCGCGCGGCGGCGTCGCATCGGGCGGATTTGCAGCAGGCTCGCCCGGCGCAATGACCGGCGCACGATCCACGCCGGATTCTGCGCGATCGCGCTCGATCTGTCGCCAGCGCGCGACATTGCGATTGTGCTGTTCGAGCGTTTCGGCAAAAGCGTGACCGCCAGTGCCATCGGCAACGAAAAACAGATCGGCGGTGCGGATCGGATTGGCGACCGCCTCAAGCGAGGCGCGACCGGGATTGGCAATCGGTCCCGGCGGCAGCCCGTCGATGACATAAGTATTGTAGGGCGTCGCCTGATTGATCTCAGCGCGCGTAATGCCGCGCCCCAAAGTGCCCTTGCCGCCGACAATGCCATAGACAATCGTCGGATCGGATTGCAGACGCATGCGCTTGTTCAATCGATTGACGAACACGCCGGCGACACGCGCGCGCTCGTCGGCGCGGCCCGTCTCTTTCTCGACGATGGAGGCAAGCGTCACAAGTTCATGGGGCGTGCGCAGCGGCAGTGAGGGATCGCGTTTAGCCCAGATCTGATCGATGAGCCGGCGCTGATCCTCCTGCATCTTGCGAAAGAGATCGTTCCGCGACATGCCGCGCGGCACGCGATAGGTTTCGGGCAGCAACATTCCCTCGCGCGGCGCTTCGCGCAAATCGCCTGCCAATAAATCATTTTCGCGCAAACGCTGGATGATCTGTTCGGTCGTCAGACCTTCGGGAATGGTGATCGAATGCAGGAACTGTCGCCCCGACACGAGCAGATCCATCACTTCGCGCAGACTGGCCTCGCGCTTGAATAAGTATTCGCCGGCTTTGACATTGCCGCGATTGCCTTCAAGCAGCAGCGAAACATTCATCAGCACCGGCGCATCGATCACGCCTTCGCGCTCGAGCTGCGCGAGAATTTCCGGCACATCGGTGCGCGGCGCAATATAGACAAGCCTGTCCTGCTGCAGCGGGCCGACGCTGCGTAATTTCTGCTGGACGTAAACAACGCCCGCAATGGCGCCCACAGCCGCCACCAGAAGAAAAGACAGAAAGCCGCTGACCAAGGCCAAAGTGCCTGTGCGGCGTGGTTTCTTGGGCGGCGGTGGCGGTGGCGGCGTATCGGGCTGCAAGGCCTCGCTGGGCGAACGCAGAGACGGTTTGCGAAACAGGCTAAAACCCTTTGCCTGTTCAGGCACGCTTTCCTTCGGATTTTCCGTCGGCTCGGCCATTGGCGCAACCACCACTCTCGATCAGACGCAAATCAATGCGGTCACACTAAACTAATCCACATTATGGCGAAACATAGGAATGGCTGCGGCAAAGCTCGCGCTTATCCCCACAGATTCACAGACGCCTGAAAATCAGCGATGCATTCGTGCCGCCAAACCCGAAGGAATTGGACAGGACGGTATCGATCTTGCGCTTGCGTGCAACCTTGGGAACCAGATCGATGGCTGTTTCCACGCTCGGATTGTCCAGATTGAGCGTTGGCGGCGCAACCTGGTCGCGAATAGCGAGAATGGAGAAGACCGCCTCAACTGCGCCCGCAGCCCCAAGCAGATGGCCAATCGCCGATTTGGTCGATGACATTGTAAGCTTGGGCGCAGCATCGCCCACAAGACGCGTCACGGCGCCGAGTTCGATCTCGTCGCCAAGCGGCGTCGATGTGCCATGCGCATTAATATAATCAAGATCATGCGCCGAAATGCCGGCCCGCTTCATCGCTGCCTGCATGCAGCGGAAAGCACCATCGCCATCTTCGGTCGGCGCGGTGATGTGATAGGCGTCGCCCGACAGGCCATAGCCGATCAGCTCGCCGTAAATTCTCGCGCCGCGCGCTTTGGCATGTTCATATTCTTCGAGCACGACTACGCCCGCGCCTTCACCCATGACGAAACCATCGCGATCCTTGTCGTAGGGACGCGAGCCTTTTTCGGGCGTGTCGTTGAAGCCGGTGGACAAAGCGCGACAGGCGGCAAAGCCGGCCAGTCCCAAGCGGTTGATCGCGCTTTCAGCACCACCTGCCACCATCACATCGGCATCGCCCAGCGCAATGAGGCGCCCGGCATCGCCGATCGCATGAGCGCCGGTCGAGCAGGCGGTGACAACGGAATGGTTCGGCCCTTTGAGGCCATGCTGGATCGAGACATAGCCCGAGGCCAGATTGATGAGACGGCCTGGAATAAAGAAAGGCGACAGACGCCGCGGGCCTTTTTCCTTCAGCACCAGCGAGGCTTCGTAAATGCCGCCCAGCCCGCCAATGCCCGAACCGATCAACACGCCTGTTGTGGTCTGTTCTTCATAGGTTTTGGGCGCCCAGCCGGCGTCTTTCAACGCCTGCGTCGCAGCCGCCATCGCATAGACGATGAATTCATCGACCTTGCGCTGTTCCTTGGGCTCCATCCATTCGTCGGGATTGAAAGCACCGGTCGAACTATCGCCGCGCGGAATCTGACAAGCGATCTGGCAGGGCAGGTCCGACACTTCGAAATTTTCGACGCGTCCGGCCCCATTTCGGCCCTCGATCAGCCGCGTCCAGACAGTCTCAACGCCGCTGCCCAGCGGTGTGACGAGGCCGAGCCCGGTAACGACCACCCTTCTCATATCGCTTTTCCCAATTTGCCGCTTGTGATGCCCGGACAGCGCCCGGTCCGCAATCAATACGCCGCAACCGGCGCGACAGACCGACAAGGGCCGGCGGCACCGGCCCTCGCGGAAAAGGCCCGGCAGCGAGCCGGGCCGTGCAGGATCAGGCCGAGGCCTTCTCGAGGAACTTCACGGCATCGCCGACGGTCAAGATCGTCTCGGCCGCATCGTCGGGAATCTCGACGCCGAATTCTTCTTCGAACGCCATCACCAGCTCGACCGTATCGAGCGAGTCAGCGCCGAGATCGTCGATGAAATTGGCATTATCGACAACCTTCTCGGCGTCCACGCCGAGGTGCTCAATCACGATCTTTTTCACGCGCTCGGCGACATCGCTCATCTTACGTCCTCATCTCTTGAAACTTTTGCAGGAAATGGCCGATGGGACCCGGACGCACGCAGCCCAAGCGGGATGCGGCCAGAGGCCCGCCGACCCCGCCCCGCGGGATCCTTGGAATGCTCGACACTCGACCGGCCATCCCATCTGGATGTGACCGCCTTGGATTCGGGCGCCGTCCAGAGGGTCAACTAACATATTCGCAATCAACTGGCGAGAGCTTCGGAGCGCCCCTCTGCCTTTGTCTGTATATAAGACTAAGCGCCTCAGATCATTGCCATTCCGCCGTTGACATGCAGGGTAGCCCCCGTCACGTAACCAGCATCCCGGCTCGCCAGATAGACCGCAGCCGCCGCAATATCGGCGCCGGTGCCCAGCTTGCCGGCTGGAATCGTAGCCAGAATCGATTCCTTCTGCTTGTCGTTCAAAGCATCGGTCATCGGGCTCTCAATAAAGCCCGGCGCGATGCAATTGACCGTGATATTGCGGCTGGCGACTTCGGCAGCCAGCGATTTGGACATGCCGATCATGCCGGCTTTCGACGCCGCATAATTGCCCTGCCCTGCATTGCCGGTCACGCCGACGATCGAGGTGATCGAAATGATGCGGCCGAAACGGCGCTTCATCATGCCCCGCAGACAGGCGCGCGACAGGCGGAAGGTCGACGTCAGATTGACGTTGATAACCTGCTCCCAATCCTCGTCCTTCATGCGCATGAAGAGACCATCGCGGGTGATGCCGGCATTATTGACGAGAATGTCGACCTGGCCCATCGCCGCTTCCGCTGCCGGAACCAGCGCCTCAACTGCATCCTTGTCGCCCAGATTGCAGGGCAGGATGTGAACGCGCTCGCCCAATTCGGCGGCGAGTTTCTCCAGCGCCTCGGCACGTGTGCCGGAAATGCCGACAGTCGCGCCCTGAGCGTGAAGGGCGCGGGCGATCTGGCCGCCGAGACCGCCGGTGGCGCCCGTCACAAGCGCGCTAAGTCCATTGAGTTCGAACATGTTTTGCTCCTTGGCAGGCGGTCAGGATTTGGCTCGGGCGGCAAAGGCCTCAATATCGGCGGGTGCACCAATGGCCGTGCCGGTAGCTGTGTCGGCGATACGTTTTACAAGACCTGACAAGACTTTGCCTGATCCAAGCTCATAAAATGATGTAACGCCTTCACGCGCCATAAAGGCAATGCTCTCGGCCCAGCGCACCGTGCCGGTGACCTGTTCGACAAGGCGGCGACGGATCTCTTCCGGGTCGGTCAGCGGGCAGGCCAGGACATTGGCGACAAGCGGCACGCAGGGCGCTTTCATTGTCACTTTGCCAAGCGCATCGGCCATGGCATCGGCTGCCGGCTGCATCAAGGCGCAATGGAAAGGTGCGGAGACCGGCAGCAGAATGGCTCGCTTGATGCCCTTGGCCTTGGCAATCTCCATGGCGCGCTCGACCGCCGCCTTGTGACCGGAGCACACGACCTGGCCACCGCCATTGTCATTGGCGATCTGGCAGACCTGACCCTGTGCGGCCTCTGCGGCGATTGCGACGCCGGTTGCGTAATCGGCGCCCAGCAAAGCAGCCATGGCACCCTCGCCCACGGGGACGGCTTTCTGCATGGCCTGCCCGCGCAAGCGCAGGAGGCGCGCCGTATCGGCCAGCGAAAAGGTGCCGGCGGCGGCCAAAGCCGAATATTCGCCGAGCGAATGGCCGGCGATGAATTTGGCTTCCCCGGCAATATTGAGACCCGCATGGGCCTCCAGCACGCGGGTGACGGCAAGGCTCACCGCCATCAAAGCGGGCTGGGCATTGGCGGTCAAAGTGAGATCGGCCTCGGGCCCCTCGAACATGAGGGACGAAAGTTTTTGGCCGAGCGCCTCATCGACTTCGGCAAAAACGGCGCGCGCCTCGGCAAAATTCTCGGCAAGCGCCTTGCCCATGCCCACCGCCTGCGAGCCCTGACCGGGAAAGATGAAAGCTATCGACATGGTGGGCCCTTTCGCCAAACGTCCCGCTTCGCTGGGAGCCGATTGCATTGCGACCCTCGCCAAGTCAAGGGCAAGGCGGCAGACAGGGCAGATCGCCAACATTGAAACGGCAGGCTTGAAACGGCAGGCTGGGGACGGCTGACTTTCATCTTGCAAGTGCGAGAGTGCGCACCGACACTGCCCGCCAATCTCGAATCGACAGGTTCTTTTATGGCAGTTCTCGGAAAATCCTGCGGCACTTGCACCATGTGCTGCCAGGTTCTTGAAATCGAACATTTCGAAAAACCAGCCGGCAAGCTCTGCGACCATTGCGTGCTGGGTGGGGGCTGCAAGATTTATAAAAAGCGCCCGGAAGTCTGCCGCGATTTCGAATGCGACTGGATGATGGAACGCGACATGCCCGCGACCCTGCGCCCCGACAAGGTGGGCACGATCCTGATGGAAGATGCCGATTCAGACGAGTATCAGGCTGTCTGCGACCCAACGAAGCCCATGGCCTGGCGTCACCCGCTGGTCTTCAAATTTCTCCTCGCCAAAGCCAAGGAAGGCCGGGTCGTGGTGGCCAAAGCCGGCCTGCAGGCCTGGCGGATTTACGACAACGGGCAGGTTGCGCCTTGGTCGTGAGGGAGATGCGCGCGGCGCCGCTTCTCCCATGGGGAGAAGCTGTCGGCGGAGCCGACTGATGAGGGGCTACGCGTCGAGGCTGAGAGCGCTTCCCCTCATCCGGCTGCTCCGCAGCCACCTTCTCCCCCTGGGAGAAGGTTTGCCCCCCTTGCATCCCCTCCCCATCTCTGTATAAGCACGCACTTCGCACCCTGGCCGGGGGCTGAACGGAAGGCCGCGTTTCGACGTGGCAGGGCCAAAAACCCGTCTTCCCGTGTTCCCGCCTTCGAATGTGTATTCCGTCGGGCCTTTCTCCGGGCTCGAAGGGCTCCGCGCCGGGCGAGCGATGAAACGAAGAGAAAGGCAAGCACATGGCTCTTTACGAGCATATTTTCCTTGCCCGTCAGGATGTGACCGCCCAGCAGGTGGAAGCGATGACGGAGCAATTCAAAGGCGTGATCGAGGCCAATGGCGGCAAGGTCGGCAAGGTCGAATATTGGGGCGTGAAGTCCCTCGCCTACCGCATCAAGAAAAACCGCAAGGCGCATTTCTCGCTGCTCAACATTGACGCTCCGGCTGCCGCCGTTGCCGAAATGGAGCGCCTGCAGTCGATCAACGAAGACATTCTTCGCGTCATGACGATCCGTGTCGAAGAGCACGAGGATGCCCCCTCGGCCATGATGCGCAAGCGCGACGATTCCGAGCGCGATGAGCGCGGCGGCGATCGTGGCGAGCGCGGCGAACGTCGTGGCCCGCGCCCGACCGATTCCGGCCGTGCACAACGTCCGCGTCGTGATGATACCGGTTTTGAAGGAGGCCAGTTCTAATGTCCGCTCCTGCACGTCGCCCCTTCTTCCGCCGTCGCAAGACCTGCCCCTTCACGGGCCCGAATGCGCCGAAGATCGACTTCAAGGACACGCGTCTGCTCTCGCGCTACATTTCCGAGCGCGGCAAGATCGTTCCCTCGCGTATTACGGCGGTTTCCGCCAAGAAGCAGCGTGAATTGGCTCAGGCCATCAAGCGCGCCCGCTTCCTGGGCCTGCTGCCCTACGTGATCAAGTAAGATCCAAAACTTCGCCTCTCCCGGCCTGCCGGGGGAGGTTTCATCCGGAATGGTCTGGATGAAAGGCTGGACGTGACGCCCCCAAAGGGATGATCCGCCCTAACCGCAAAAAGCGGGACAGCTCGACTGATGTTGTTCAAACTTGCCATAGCCATCGGCGCGGGTCTCGCATCCGCACTTCTCTTCTTCATTCCGGTGAAGGGGACGACAATTGCCATGGTGCTCGCCCTGGTCGGGCCACTCCCCATCATGATCGCCGCTCTGAGCTTTGGCACTGCAGTTGGCTTTGCTGCTGCCTGTGTCGGCACGATTGCGATTTCGATCGCGCTGCATCCGCTGATCTCGCTCTTTTTCGCTTTGTCGCTGGGCATTCCGGCTTTCTGGCTTGCCCATGTCGCCGCGCGCCGTCGCATCGTGAGCCTGCCCGACAGCGGCGACGAGATCGAAGTGCCCGCTTATTCGAGCGGTCAGATCCTGACCTGGATTGCAGTTATGGCGGCCCTGACCGCGCTTGTTCCCATTGCTGTTCTGGCGGCGCGCGACGGCGCAATTGCCACCAGCATCGACGATCTGGCGCGTCAATTGGCGCCTGTCGTACGGCGCCTGTTTGGCGGCGAGTCGAATATTCCCAATTCCATGTCGGCGCGCGAATTTTCGCGGCTGCTCGTGCTCGCCATGCCGGCCCTGATCGCGGCCTGGGGCGTGATCACGCTCTCCTTCAATCTCTGGCTGGCCGGCAAAATCGCCCGGATTTCGGGACTGATGCCGGCTGTTGAAACGGATCTGCCCTATCGCCTGCGCCTGTCGCGCGATTGCGTCTGGATTCTGGGGGCTGCAATCGTTGCCAGCACGCTTGGCGAAACGCCCCGCTTCATCGCCTCAACCATGGTTGCGGCTTTCGCCACAGCCTTTTCGCTCCACGGCCTTGCCGTGATCCACGGGTACTTGCGCAACAATATGCTGCGCACGGGCCTCCTCTGCGGCCTTTACGTGCTGATCTTCATGACAGCCTGGCCACTCCTGCTCGCTGGGGCCATCGGCCTCCTCGACAGTCTCGTCCCGCTCAAAAGGCATCCCCAGCCGCCCCCGGCGGCTGTCTGAAACCAACAGAAACCAACTACGGAGTAGACCTATGCATGTGATCCTTCTCGAACGCGTCGCAAAACTTGGCCAGATGGGCGATGTCGTCCGCGTCAAGGACGGCTATGCCCGCAATTTCCTGCTGCCGCTCGGCAAGGCATTGCGCGCCACCGAAAACAACAAGAAGCATTTCGAAGGCCAGCGCGCCCAGCTTGAGGCGCGTAATCTTGAGCTGAAGAATGAAGCGCAGGCTGTCGGCGACAAGCTCGACGGGCAGAGCTTCATCCTCATCCGCCAGGCCGGCGAAACCGGCCAGCTCTACGGCTCGGTCTCGACACGCGACATTGCCGAAACGATCATCGCCGGTGGCATATCCGTCAACCGCAACCAGGTCGTTCTCTCCACCCCGATCAAGGCACTCGGCCTGCATAATGTCCCCGTGCATCTGCATGCCGAAGTCTCGGTCAAGGTGACGATCAATGTCGCCCGCTCGGCTGAAGAAGCCGAACGCCAAGCCAAGGGTGAAATGCTCGTAGTGCGCGAAGAGACCACGATGGAAGATCTCGGCCTTGAAGTGGGCGCTGCATTGGCGGAATCGGACGGCAGCCTCGGCGACCGCTAAACCGTTTCTCTCCCAGACAAAGCCCGCGGCAAAAACCGCGGGCTTTTTTTATGCCGATTGCATCCATGCGATTGAATTTGCAGCCGCGCTCTCCCCTTCCTGAAACGGCGCGCATGTCAAGCAGTCCGGTAGTCTTAATGTGCATGGCTGTGCGTAGCGGGAAAACTCTGTCGGGATTTGGCGTATGTGTCATGCCGGCACTCGCGACGGCGCCACATTAATGCCATGAAAACCGCAGGCAAAATTGTGGCAAGGCAAATTCCATCTGCCTTTTCGTTATTTGTCCGGCCGGCTCTGCAGGCGTAATTTACTGCAGACAAATCGAGCCTTTTCATCGCGTGCCCGCAATTCTTGAAATGCAGAGCAATATGTCAGCCGTCGAACAATATACTGGCCGTTTCAACCTGGTTACGGCGGAACCGGCTGCGCCCGCCTATCGCGTGCCGCCGCATAATGTTGAGGCCGAACAGGCGCTGATCGGCGCCGTGCTCGTCAACAATGATGCCTTCGACCGCGTGTCGGATTTTCTCAAGCCCGATCATTTTTCGGAAGAATTGCACCGCCGCATTTTCGACATTGCATCGCAGCTCATCCGCGCCGGCAAGGTTGCAACGCCCGTTACGTTGAAGACTTTTCTTGGCGACCATGATCTGGGCGGCGTAACGGTGCCGCAATATCTTGCGCGCCTTGCTGCGGAAGCAACAAGCGTGATCAATGCGGAAGATTACGGCCGCACGATTTACGATCTGGCGGTGCGCCGCAACCTCATCAATATCGGTGAGGAAATCGTCAATGCCGCCTACGATTCCCCGGTCGATGCGCAGCCACGCGAACAGATCGAAGAGGCGGAGCGCCGCCTCTATTCAATCGCCGAGCAGGGCCGCTATGACGGCGGTTTCGTGCGCTTCTCCGATGCGCTGACGCAGGCCGTCGATATGGCGGCGAAAGCCTATGAGCGCGACGGCAAGCTCGCCGGCATTTCAACCGGCCTGATCGATCTCGACCAGAAGATGGGTGGATTGCAGCGCTCCGACCTTATCATTGTGGCAGGGCGTCCGGGCATGGGCAAAACCGCGCTCGCCACCAATATCGCCTTCAACATCGCCAAGGCCTATGAATTCACCATTCGACCCGATGGTGTGAATGAGACGACCAATGGCGGCATTGTCGGCTTCTTCTCGCTGGAAATGGCGGCCGAACAGCTCGCCACACGTATTATCGCCGAGCAATCGGGCGTGCCCGGCTACAGGATCCGCCGCGGCGATCTCAACGACCAGGAATTCCACCGCATCGCGGATGCCGCCCGGCAGATGCAATCGATCCCCTTCTACATCGACCAGACCGGCGGCATTTCCATCGGCCAGCTCGCTGCCCGCGCCCGCCGGCTGAAGCGCCAGAAAGGTCTCGACCTGCTCGTGGTCGACTATCTGCAGCTTCTGTCGGGCTCAAAATCCAAGGGCGAGAACCGCGTCCAGGAATTGACCGAAATCACGACCGGCCTGAAGGCGCTCGCCAAAGAGCTGAATGTGCCGATCATGGCTTTGTCGCAATTGTCGCGTCAGGTAGAAAATCGCGATGACAAGCACCCGCAATTGTCGGATTTGCGTGAATCCGGCTCAATCGAGCAGGATGCGGACGTGGTCGTCTTCGTCTATCGCGAAGAATATTACATCAACGGCAAGCAGCCTGCGCCGGGAACCGAAGAACACGTCAAGTGGCAGACCGAAATGGAACGCGTGCACGGCAAGGCCGAAGTTATCATCGGCAAGCAGCGTCACGGCCCCACCGGCACTGTTCAGCTCGCCTTCGAGGCCGAGATGACGCGCTTCGGCAACCTCGCCAAGGAAGATCACCTGCCTGAGCGAATGGGCGATTGAGCATGAGAATGGATCAAGGCCCTCCGGCCGAAAGGTCGCAGGCCGTGCTCACGGTCGATCTCGGCGCTCTCGCCGATAATTGGCGCGCGCTGGCCAAGCGCGTTGCGCCCGCCGAATGCGGCGCGGTGGTGAAGGCCGACGCCTATGGGATCGGCATTGAAGCCGCTGTGCCCGCGCTTCTGGCGGCGGGCTGCAAAACATTTTTCGTCGCCCATGCAAGCGAGGGCGTGCGCGTTCGCGCTGTCGCGCCAGCCGCGACAATCTATGTGCTGAACGGACTGCCGGCGGCAGCTGTGCCGGTGATGATCGAATATCGTTTGCGCCCGGTGGTGGGCTCGCATGAGGATGCGCAGATCTGGGCCAAAGCCGCCGATCGCCTGCCCTGCGCCCTGCATGTCGATACAGGCATGAACCGGCTGGGCATTGCGCCCGCCGATGTCGCTGCCATTGCGCAAATGCCGCTCGCCATCGATTTGATGATGACGCATTTCGTCTCTTCTGAAGTTGCAGAAGACCCGACCAATTTCATTCAGATCACGCGTTTCGCAGATGTGCGCGCGCTGCTGCCGCATGCACGCACAAGTCTCGCCAATTCCTCCGCGCTGTTTCTGCCGCAAAAGCCCTATGGCGATCTCGTGCGGCCGGGCTATGCGCTTTATGGCGGCAATCCGACGCCGGATGCACCCAATCCAATGCGCGCCGTTGTGCGGCTCGAGGCGCCGATCCTGCAGCTGCGCACGATCGAGGGCGGCGAGAAGGTCGGCTATAATGCGCAATGGACGGCGAAGCGCCGCACAAGACTGGCGACAATCGGTGTGGGCTATGCCGATGGCCTGCCGCGCGCTGCCATGGGTATCGACGACCGGATCGGCGGCGAGGCCATTGTGGCGGGCTTGCGCTGCCCCTTTGCCGGACGCGTCTCGATGGACCTGACGGTGATCGACGTCACCGATGTGCCCGAGGACAGGCTGACGGGCGCAACGGCCGTGCTGCTGGGCGATGGCATTACGGTGGACGATCTCGGCCTGCGCGCTGCCACCATAGGCTATGAAATCCTGACGCGGCTCGGCGCGCGATATCACCGGGTGTATGTGGGCTAGCCCCATTCGTCATTGCGAGGAGCGTGAGCTCCGGAACGAAAAGACTCGCCAAAGCTCAAATGTTCATGTAATGTTCTCATCCGATTCCTGAGGATGGCGACCATGCACGACACCCCTGCCCGCCTGATGGCTGAGACCATCGCCCGCGCCAAGGCGCAGGCGCGCCAGCACGAGACCATCGCCGCTCTGCTCCGCGCCTCGCTGGATGAGCTGCGCCGCTCGGAATCCTTGCTGGAGCAGCAGCTCGGGGAGCTGCGCCAATATCTCGGCCATGAGGGCCTTGGCCCCGAGACCCGGATCAACTGACATGGCCAAAGCCCGCTCCCAGTTCATCTGCCAAAGTTGCGGCGCCGTCACGCAGCGCTGGATCGGTCGCTGCGAAAGCTGCGCCGAATGGAACACAATCATCGAGGAAACCACAGCGTCGGGCATTGGCGCGCAGCAGGCCATCGGCGCGCGCAAGGGGCGCGTTTTCGCGCTGGAGGGCCTTTCGGGCGAGAACAAGCCCGCCCCGCGCATTGTGACGGGCATTGGCGAACTCGACCGGGTGACCGGCGGCGGCTTCGTGCCCGGATCGGTGCTGTTGCTGGGCGGCGAGCCCGGCATCGGCAAATCGACCCTGCTGATCCAGAGCTGCGCCACACTCGCCAGCAAGGGCCATCGCGTCGTCTATATTTCGGGTGAAGAGGCGGTGGCGCAGGTGCGCCTGCGCGCCGAACGTCTCGGCCTGTCAAAATCCCCTGTCGAACTGGCGGCCGAAACATCGGTGGAAGATATTACCGCGACCCTGAGCCAGGGCGAGCGGCCCGCCCTTGTCGTGATCGATTCCATCCAGACCATGTGGACCGACAAGGTGGAGGCCACGCCCGGCACCGTCACGCAGGTGCGCGGCGCAGCGCAGGCGCTCATCCGCTACGCCAAAACCAGCGGTGCGACGGTCATTCTCGTCGGCCATGTCACCAAGGACGGACAGATCGCCGGCCCGCGCGTGGTCGAGCATATGGTCGATGCCGTCATCTCCTTCGAGGGCGACGGCGGCCATCATTTCCGCATCCTGCGCGCCGTCAAAAACCGTTTCGGACCGACCGACGAAATCGGCGTGTTTGAAATGACCGGCCTTGGCCTGTCGGAAGTGTCCAATCCATCGGCTTTGTTTCTGGCCGGGCGCGATGCTTCGGCGCCGGGGGCTGCGGTTTTCGCCGGCATGGAGGGCACGCGGCCCGTACTGGTCGAGATTCAGGCGCTTGTCGCGCCCTCGTCGCTGGGAACACCGAGGCGCGCCGTGGTCGGCTGGGAAAGCTCGCGCCTGTCGATGGTCATAGCTGTGCTGGAGGCCCATGCGGGCGTGCGGCTGGGCCAGCACGACGTCTATCTCAATGTTGCGGGCGGATTGAAGATCAACGAGCCCGCTGCCGATCTGGCTGCGGCAGCCGCGCTCGTGTCATCGCTCACCGGCTCGCGTCTGCCACCCGATACGGTCTTTTTTGGCGAGATCGGCCTGTCGGGTGCCGTGCGCCCGGTGGTCCATGCCGGATTGCGCCTGAAGGAGGCGGCAAAACTCGGCTTTGCCGGAGCTGTCGCCCCGCCCGTCCAGCGAGAGGGCGAGAAACCTGCCATTCCGGCCCGCGCCTGCCAGCATATTTCAGCGCTTGTCGCCGATATTGCTGCCGGCAGCGCCGCCCAAAAACCGCGCGCCCGCGCCGCGGAATAATATTTGCGCCCATCCATCCCCTTTTGCCCACCAAAGACTGCCCAACTTATTGCCAATAAAGGCGTCGAGGGCGCGCAGCGGGGGTGACGCGGCTCTGCGCATTGGAGTATAGAAGGGACGCGCGGCGGCTCTGCCTGCCATCGAATCAGCTCCGCTCGCGGCGAGGCCCATTTCAAATGCCTTCTTATCTCGATCTCGGTCTGACCGTCGTCGTCCTGATTTCGGCTCTTCTGTCCATGCTGCGCGGTTTCACGCGCGAAGTTTTGGCCATTGCCTCATGGGGCGCTGCAGCGGCAGCGGCTTATTACTTCCATCCGATGCTCGTGCCGGTGCTCAAGCCCTATATCGACAAGGATCAATGGGCGATGGCGGCTGCAGCGGCGGCGATTTTCTTCGCAACTTTGATCGTCGTCTCGATCATCACGGTGCGCATTTCCGACGCCATTCTGGATTCGCGCATCGGCGCGCTGGACCGCTCGCTCGGTTTTGTTTTCGGCGCCGGACGCGGCCTGCTTCTGTGCGTCGTCGCCTACCTCTTCTATTCCTGGCTTGTGCCGATGAAAAATCAGCCGAATTGGGTGCGCGATGCACGCACCGCCCCCATTCTTCAGGCGACAGGCGATCAGCTCATGGCTATCTTGCCGGACGATCCGGACAACACATTCCTGAACCGTTTGCGCAAGCCCAGGGGCGATGAGCCGATGCCGGAAGAGACGGTACCGCCAACCCCCGCGCCCCAGCCGGGACGCAGAACCTGATCCTGCGAAGCCCGTCAGGCTTCGCTGCACACATTTGCAGACCGCGCGAATTCGCGCATGTGACAAGCAGGGGCGAAAGCACTATCTAGGGATCGAACCCGACGACCCCCGGACATGTGCTGCAAGCTGGTTTCGGAAGGAGAGACTCATGGTGCGCGAAAACAACAAAACGCCCGTGACCGACGAGTTCGATCCCAATGCCGATCGCCTGCGCGAAGAATGCGGCGTCTTCGGAATTTTCGGCCATCCGGAAGCTGCGGCCATTACCGCGCTGGGTTTGCACGCCCTCCAGCATCGCGGTCAGGAAGCTGCCGGCATTGTCACTTTCGACGGCCGTCGCTTTTCGTCTGAGCGCCGTCTGGGTCTTGTTGGCGATCATTTCTCCAATCGCAATCTGATCGAACGCCTGCCGGGCTCTGCGGCCATCGGCCATGTGCGCTATTCGACGACGGGCGAAACCATTTTGCGCAATGTGCAGCCGCTGTTCGCCGAACTCGATACGGGCGGATTTGCCGTTGCGCATAATGGCAATCTCACCAATGGACTGACCTTGCGCCGCGATCTCATTCGCGACGGCGCGATTTATCAATCGACCTCCGACACGGAAGTCGTGCTGCATCTGGTGGCGCGCAGCCGGCGGCCAAAAATTCTCGACCGTTTCATCGAATCCCTGCGCCAGCTTGAAGGCGCCTATTCGCTTGTCGGCCTGTCGAACAAAAAGCTCATCGGCGCGCGCGATCCGCTGGGCATTCGCCCGCTTGTGCTGGGCGAATTGGACGGCTGCTATATTCTGGCCTCCGAAACCTGCGCGCTCGACATTATCGGCGCCCGTTTCGTGCGCGATATCGAGAATGGCGAAGTGGTCGTCATCTCGGAGAGCGGCGTCGAGAGCCACAAGCCCTTCCCGCCGCAGCCCATGCGGCCCTGCATCTTCGAATATATCTATTTCGCCCGTCCCGATTCCTATGTGCACGGACGCCATGTCTACGATGTGCGCAAGAAGATGGGCGCCGAACTTGCGCGCGAAGCGCCCATCGAAGCCGATGTCATCGTGCCCGTGCCCGATTCCGGCGTTCCGGCGGCCATCGGCTATGCGCAGGAATCCGGCATTCCCTTCGAGCTTGGCATCATCCGCAATCATTATGTCGGGCGCACCTTCATTCAGCCGACGCAAAGCGTGCGCGAATTGGGCGTGCGGATGAAACATTCCGCCAATCGCTCGGTGATCGAGGGCAAGCGCATTGTGCTGATCGACGATTCCGTCGTGCGCGGCACAACCTCGGTGAAGATCGTGCGCATGATGCGCGAAGCGGGTGCGAAAGAAGTGCATTTCCGCATTTCCTCGCCGCCGATCACCCATCCCGATTATTATGGCATCGACACGCCCGAGCGCGAGAAATTGCTGGCGGCCACCCATTCGCTTGAGCAAATGCGCGAATATATGGGCTGCGATTCCCTCGCCTTCATTTCGGTCGATGGCATTTATCGCGCCATGGGCTATGAGAAGCGCGATCCTGTGCGGCCGCAATTCACCGATCATTGCTTTACGGGCGATTACCCGACCCATCTCACCGATGTGATGGGCGAAGGCAATGTGAAGCAACTCTCGCTGCTGGCGGAGACCGGCTGAGTTTCTCCTTTCCCTTATTCGTTGCGAGCCACGCGGAGCGATTGCTTGGGCGTAGCCGAACCTTGACGTCCTTCGGAGCTGTTCATGTCCAAGCCGCTGCACAATCGCATTGCTCTCGTGACCGGCGCATCGCGCGGGATTGGGCGTGCTGTTGCTCTTGAGCTTGCGCGCCAGGGCGCCCATGTGATTGCGCTGGCACGTACGCAAGGCGCGCTGGAAGAACTCGACGACGAGATCCGCGCACTCGGTTCAGAGGCGACGCTCGTGCCCTGCGATCTGAAGGATTTCGATGCGCTCGATCGCCTCGGCCTTGCCATTTATGAGCGCTGGAAAAAACTCGACATTCTGGTCGCCAATGCGGGCATTCTTGGTCCTGTGACGCCGATCTCGCATATTGATCCGCCGCAATGGGATCAATCGATGGCGATCAATGTCACGGCCAATTATCGCCTGATCCGCTCGCTCGATGCTTTGCTGCGCGCCTCAGATGCGGGACGCGCTGTATTCGTTTCGTCTGGCGCCGGCAACAAGGCGCAGCTCAATGCCTATCGCGGTGCTTATGCGGTGACGAAAGCCGCGCTCGATGCTTTGGCGCGCACCTATGCGGCTGAGACGTCAACGACATCGCATGTGAAAGTCATGGTCACCAATCCCGGCCCACTGCGCACCCGCATGCGCGCAGCACTCATGCCCGGCGAAGATCCGATGAGCCTGAAGACGCCGGAAGAGTTTGCGCCCAAACTTGTCGCCATGTGCATGGCTGACTGGAACGAGACGGGCAGGCTCTATGATTTCCAGAGCGACAAGGTGAAAAGCTTCCGCGCGCCGGAGTAAATGCGCGCGCAAGAAATCCAGTTGCGCCACGCGCCAAGATGGATTGCCGCGTCGCTGCGCTCCTCGCAATGACGAGCCCGGGTGGCCGCAGCTTTTCCACCGTCATTGCGAGCGAAGCGAAGCAATCCAGAGCCGCGCACACGAAGATGGATTGCCGCGTCGCTGCGCTCCTCGCAATGACGAGACAAGTGGCTGCAGCCTTTCCATCTCATTGCGCTTCTCGCAATGACGGCGATCAGCGCCGCTTGCGGCCCTCATAGGGATTTTTCGGCATGCGCTTGCTGATGCGGATCGGCACGCCCTTCAGATCGAACGTGTCGCGCAGGCCGTTGATGAGAAAGCGCTCGTAGCTTGTCGGCAATTCATCGAGCTGATTGCCGAAAATGACGAAATGCGGCGGGCGCGCTTTGGGTTGCGTCATATAGCGGATCTTGATGCGCCAGCCCGATACGGCAGGCGGCGGTGTTTTCTCGATCACGGCGCCGAGCCAGCGATTCAGTTTTCCCGTCGAGACGCGCCGGTTCCAGGTTTCATGCACGCGAATGATCGCGGCCTGGAACTTGTTCAATCCCTGCCCCGTGAGACCGGAGACCGGCACAACGGCCATGCCGCGCACCTGCGGCAGAAGGCGATCGGCCTCCTCGCGCAATTCCTGCAATTTGACCTGATCGTTGACGAGATCCCATTTGTTGAGACCGATCACCAGCGCGCGCCCCTCGCGCGCAACCAGATCGACAATGGTGAGATCCTGCTTTTCAAACGGGATGGTCGCATCGAGCAGGACAACGACGACTTCAGCAAAACGCACGGCGCGCAAAGCGTCCGCTGCCGCCAGCTTTTCAAGCTTGTCAACGACATTGCCGCGCTTGCGCAGGCCGGCTGTGTCGAACAATTTCACCTTGCGCGGTGTGCCGTCGGGCAAGGTCCATTCTGTGGAAATGCTGATGGCATCGCGCGTAATGCCGGCTTCCGGACCGGTCAGCAGACGCTCCTCGCCCAGAATGCGATTGAGCAAGGTCGATTTGCCCGCATTGGGACGACCGACAACAGCAATGCGAAGCGGCTTGGTGACATCGAGCTCGGTGCCGTCTTCTTCTTCATCGAAGACGGGGCGCTCATCGTCATCCAGTTCTGCTTCTTCCGACAAAGCGGTTGCTTCGGGAAGCGCCAGAAGAATGCGGTCATAAAGCTCGCCAAGCCCTTCGCCATGTTCGGCTGACAGCGGCACGGGCTCACCGAAACCAAGCTTGAAAGCTTCGTAAGTGCCATCGTCGCCCTTGCGGCCCTCGGCCTTATTGGCCAGCAGGATGATGGGCTTGCCGGCGCGGCGCACGAGATTGGCGAAATAAGTATCGCCCGGCGTCACACCAAGGCGCGCATCGATGACAAAGAAAATGAGATCGGCCTGTTCGACCGCCGCTTCAGTCTGCTGGCGCATGCGCTGCGAGAGCACACCCTCGTCATTTTCTTCAAGACCCGCCGTATCGATGATCGTGAAGCGCAGATCCGCAAGCTTGCCGTCGCCCTCGCGCCGATCACGCGTCACGCCCGGACGATCGTCGACGAGCGCGAGTTTTTTCCCGACGAGCCGGTTGAACAGGGTCGACTTGCCCACATTCGGCCGGCCGATAATCGCAATGGTGAAAGACATTTTGTTCCTGAAACGGAAGCCTTAGCGCTTGCCTGCACTCACAAGCCCGAGCAGAGCCTCCGCGCGCTGACGAATATCGGCGGGCGCTTGCGCATCCACCACGATCATATCGAGCCATTTGCCGGCCGTTTCAAGATCGCCGCGCTTGAGCGCAGCAAGGCCGAGCAATTCGCGCGCTGAATTGCGAAACGGTTGGCCAGCCTGCGCCAAGGGCTCCAGACGACGCTGCAATTCGCCCGCATCGGCCTGATCCAGACGAAGGAGAGCAGCGCGCAACTTGGCCATTTCACGAAACGAACTATCGATAGCGGCATCGGCAGCAATACGATCATAAATCTGCACAGCGCCATCAGGATCGCGCAAAGCGCTTTCGCCCGCCGCACGGAATTTCGCCAGCAACGCATAGCCGGGCTGCCCGGATTTAACGATATCGGCCAATGCCGTTTCCGCCTCGGCTCCCTTGCCTGAGCGGATCAATTGCATGGCGGATTCATATCGCGCGCCTGCCTCCTCGGCCTGTTTGGTGCGCTGATAATCGTAATAGCGCCAGCCAGCCGCAGCCGCGACGATCAGCACAGCCAGAATGATGACGGGCGTCTGGAAACGCTGCCAGGCCTTGGAAGCCTTGTCGCGCCTGAGGTCTTCGTCGATCTCGCGAAAAATATCGGCCATGTCTCTACCGGAGGATTTCTGTTCTGCCGCAGCGGTTAGCACGACGGGGCGCCAAAGGCGAGAAGAACCGCCCACAACCGCCAGCCAAGCAGGAAATGCGGCCAACCCAACCGCGAAGCTGCCATGAAGCGGACGCATTCATAGGGTCAACAAAGGTTCCTAAAGGCCGGGGAATTCTTTTGTTTTGCAACGCTTTAGCAAAAAACTGAGGGACATTTCATGACCCCATCCGGTCGCGCCCGCAAGGGCCATTCCCCGTTTTTGGGAACAAGCATCACGACTTGGCTGCTGCTTGCGCTGTTTTTGTCACTCCAGAACCTCGCCGGCCTGCCATCGGCCTATGCCCAACATGACCCCTACCCCGATGTCGCGGTTTACCCACCATTTCCGCCGCCCGCCGAGACCCGTACGCGCACACGCACCCAGACATCTCGGACCGAAAGCACGCAAGCAAAGCTGGCCGCAGTGGACAAGACGCCCGCCGCCACTTCCAGCCGCGAAGCAAAACCCATTGTGCTTCTGGCTGGCGAGGCGCGCAGCACCCAAGCGCGAAGCGGCGAAGAGATGGCAGCCCTTCTGGCTGGCGCCGGTTTCAAAGTAGAGCCGCGCATTGGGCGCATGTCGCTCACAGAATTGGGACAAGATCGCCAACAGGCCGATCTCGCCATTGTGCAATCGGATGCGCTGGAAGAAGCGCGCCGCGAAAAGGGCGAAGCCTGGGCGAGCAAACTCGCCTATGTGGCGCGCCTCTATCATCAGGAAATCCATATTGTCGCGAGGCCAAACATTGCCTCCTTTGCCGATCTCGATCGTCGCAATGTTGCAACGAGCGATCCGGAGACGCCGGAAGGACGAGCAACAAGCGCCCTATTCCAGCGCGCGCAAATGATGCCGCGCCTTCTGAGCATGGATCATGCTACGGCCATCGACCGGCTCGCACGGGGCGAAATCGATGCCGCTGTCTTCATCGGCGGCAAGCCTGCACCTCTCTTGGCCGATCTGCATATTGCCGGGCTTCGACTGATTGCCATTCCCTATCGAGGAAGCCTGCAGGATTTCTATTATCCCGCGCGCCTTGCATCGGCTGATTATCCGCATTTGGTGGCGGAAGGTGCAGATGTCGAAACCTTGGCGACGAGCACGCTGCTCATAGCGCTCGATGGGCGCCCAAATGCACCCCGACATGCAATGATCGCCAGAATGACCGAACAATTTTTCGACCGTTTCACCACATTGCTCGACGGCAATCACCACCCCAAATGGCGCGAGGTCAATCTCGCCGCCGATGTTCCGGGCTGGCGTCGTTTTGCGCCGGCCCAAAAATGGCTGGACCGCGCCCAAACGCCTCGCTTGTCGAGCAAACAAGAACGCCAAGGAGACAAATGATGGTTTCACCTATGAGCAATATGCAGGAAATCCATCCCGACCATGTCTTGCACAAAGTCGCCTTGATCGCAGCAATGATCGGCTGCACCACACTTGTTGAATTGGTCATTGTCGCAGCACCCATCCTGACACATTTCATGCAGCCGGCTTCATTGGAAGCACGCGTCCTGCCACAGCAGCTGCGCAATGAAACGATGGAGACCGAAGAGCAGGCGCGCCAAAATGCCTTGCGGGAATTGGCCCGCACCATGCAAAGCAAGGCGCTTGCAGAAGAGGCGGCCCGTCTCAAGCCTCGCGATTTCCCTGCCGATTTTGCGCAAACGACAACGGGCGCCCATTTTGCAGCAAGAACGGAAACCGCTATCGCCACAACCCGCAACAGCGCTGCCATGGCGGCGCAGATGCAAAATGCGCGGCTCGACCCGGAAGACATGCAGCGACTTGCCGGCAAAGCAGCCGATGCCATTCGCGCCGGTGACATAGCCAGCGCACGCCTTGTGCTCGAACATGCGATGCGCGCCGGCGATGCGACGGCAATCTATGCTTTGGCCGAAACCTATGATCCGCGTGTGCTGGTCCGATTGCGCGTGCAAGGCATGCGGGGCGAGCCCGATAAAGCACGCGAACTTTATCGGCGAGCCCTCGATTCAGGAATAGAAGAAGCCCGCGCGCGGCTTTGATGATTGCAGGGCATCAGCGTCTCAAGCGATCTTTCGTTTTTCCTGTTCGCCCATATGAAAACTCTCGACCAAAGCGGCCAGTTCGCGCGCTTCGTCGGTCAGCTCCGAACAGGCGCCCGCATTGCGCTCGGCGACGCCGGCATTCTGCTGCGTGACCTTGTCAAGTTCGCCCAGCGCCTGGCCAACTTCGGCGAGTGCCGTCGATTGATCGGCAGCCGAGCGCGCGATCTCGCCGAACCGGCCTGCGACATCGGACACCTGGTCGATGATTGTGTGCAGGCGGTTATAAGTCTCGTTGACGCGTTTGAGACCATGCGAAATCTCATGGGTAGAAAGAGCGGTGTGCCGTTTGATCTCAGTCGCAACTTTTGCCGAACACCATGCAATTGTGATGAGCCGGGCTCATTCCATGCAGAAACCGCCGAGCTTGTTGCCATCGAGATCGCGGAAATAGCATGCGTAAAAACCACCGCCGCGCGGACCGGGCGCGCCCTCATCCTTGGCGCCGAGCTCCAACGCCTTTTTATGCAAAGCCTGCACTTGCGCCGGATTGGCGCAGGCCAGCGACACCATCGTGCCATTGCCGACAGTGGCCGGATTTTTGTCGAAGGGTTTTAGGACAGCCAGCATGGGCTTGTCGGGCGACACGCTCCAGCCAGTGCCACCCTCGCCCTCAAAAAACACCTTGGCGCCAAACACGCCACCCAACAGGCCATTGTAAAAAGCCACCGCCTTGGGGAGGTCGTTGGTGCCGAAAGTTGTGTAGGCGATCATGGGGGCTCCTTTGTCTAAGAGAGCACTAGTAGGAATCGCCCCCCTCGCGCAACCCTGCCCACAGACCCCGCTCGTCATTGCGAGGAGCGGAGCGACGCGGCAATCCATCTTTGTGTGCGGCGGCTCTGGATTGTTTCGCTGCGCTCGCAATGACGGCAGGCATTCATGCGGCGGGTAGATGGATTGCCGCGTCGCCTTCGGCTCCTCGCAATGACGGCGCTTGTCACGTCATAAACCACGCACTTCGTTGACGATACCGCCCGATCGCTTATAAAGATTCCCGTGACATCCGAACTGAAAACCACCCCCGCGCGCTCAATTGTCAATATTGCGGCCTACCGGTTCGCACCGTTGCAAGACTTGCAGGCGCTTCGCACTGAGCTGCTGGCATTCTGCAGCGCAGAGAAATTGCGCGGCACGATCTTGCTGAGCACTGAGGGGGTCAATCTGTTTGTGGCCGGCGAGGCGGAAGGCATCGAGCTCCTCTTGGACCGCCTGCGCGCGATTCCCGGCCTGGAGCCGCTGGCCGCCAAATATAGTTACACGCCAGATCAACCGTTCCGCCGCATGCTGGTGCGCATCAAGCGCGAGATCATCGCCTTCGGCGTGCCCGGCATCGATCCTTCAAAACGCACCTCGCCTAAAATTGCACCTCTGCAATTAAAGGCCTGGCTGGATGAAGGGCGCAAAATCACTTTGCTCGATACGCGCAATGATTATGAGGTGAAACTCGGCACCTTTGAGAATGCGCTGCCTGCCGGCGTGGACCATTTCCGTGACTTCCCCGAGGCCGTTGCCAAACTGCCTGAGGGCCTCAAGGACGAGACCATCGTCATGTTCTGCACCGGGGGCATACGCTGCGAGAAGGCTGGCCCCTATATGGAGTCTCAGGGCTTTCGCAATGTGCTGCAACTGGACGGCGGCATTCTGAAATATTTCGAGGAATGCGGCGGCGCCCATTACAAGGGCGATTGCTTCGTCTTCGACCAGCGCGTCGGCGTCGATCCGTCGCTGCAAATCTCCGATGCCGCGCAATGTTTCGCCTGCCTGTCGCCGCTGACCGCTGACGAGCAGCGCGACACGCGCTATGTGCCCGGAAAATCCTGCCCCTGGTGTTACCGCACGGATGCAGAGCAGAGTGCGCAGCTGGTGAAGAGCCGCAACGAGCACATGCGCGCGGCGATGACTCCGCTGCCCGGCAGTCTGCCGACCGATGTTTTCCGCCCCCTGCGCGTGCCACAGGAATGCGAAGGCTTCACTGTGCTGGAAACCTTCTCTCGTTTGCTGGCGCATAGGCCCGAAGAACATTGGGAAGAGCAATGTCGCGCGGGCCATCTGCTCGATTCAAACCATCGGGCGCTCAGCGCAACAGACGTTGTGCGCGCTGGCGATCGTCTGCTGCATCGCCATCCGCAGATCATTGAACCAGATGTCGCGAGCAATATCGAAGTGCTTCACGAAGACGAGGCGCTGGTGGTGCTGAACAAGCCCGCACCCTTGCCCATGCATGCGGGCGGACGCTACACGCGCAACACATTGCAGCATGCGCTCGATCATGTTTACCGCCCCGAAAAACTGCGTCCCGCGCATCGGCTCGATGCCAATACAACGGGCCTTGTGATCGCCGCACGCAGCCGTCACTTCGCCGGGCGGCTGCAGAGCACCTTTGCTGAAGGTCGCGTTGAAAAAATCTATCTGGTGCGCGTGCATGGCCATCCCGCACAAGATGAATTTGCCTGCGATGCGCCCATTGGCAAAGAGGCCAGCGTGTCAGGCACACGCGAGGTCGATGCGCAGGACGGCGATGCGGCGACGACTTTGTTTACAGTGCTTGAGCGTTCGGCAGACGGCACAAGCCTGCTCGAAGCGCGGCCCCTCACGGGGCGCACAAACCAGATCCGCATCCATTGCGCGCATCTGGGCTTTGCCGTTGTGGGCGATGAGGCTTATGGCGAGAGCGAGGACGCACCGCGGCTCACCAAAGAGATAGGCGAACCACCGCTTTGCCTGCATGCATGGCAGATCAGTTTTGCGCATCCGGCAAGTGGTGAGCACGTGACGTTTACGGCTCCACCGCCTGATTGGGTGAGCTGAACATCGTCATTGCGAGCGCAGCGAAGCAATCCAGAGGCCTCACGCACGGCTCTGGATTGCCACGTCGCCTGCGGCTCCTCGCAATGACGGCGCTAGGGCGCCGTCACTCCCACTCAATCGTCCCCGGCGGCTTACTCGTCACATCATAAACCACGCGATTGATCCCGCGCACTTCGTTGATGATGCGCGTCGCGGCGCGGCCGAGGAAATTCATATCATACGGAAAGAAATCCGCCGTCATGCCATCGACCGAGGTCACGGCGCGCAAGGCGCAGACGTGGTCATAGGTTCGCCCATCGCCCATCACGCCGACAGTGCGCACAGGCAGCAGCACGGCGAAAGCCTGCCAGATGTCGTCGTACAAGCCCGCCTTGCGGATCTCGTCGAGATAGATCGCATCGGCTTTGCGCAGAATGTCGAGCTTTTCGCCCGTGATCGCGCCTGGAATGCGGATGGCGAGGCCCGGTCCCGGGAAGGGATGGCGACCGACGAAAGCATCGGGCAGGCCGAGTTCGCGACCCAAAGCGCGCACTTCGTCTTTAAACAATTCGCGCAGAGGCTCGACGAGTTTCATCTTCATGCGCGCGGGCAATCCGCCGACATTGTGATGCGACTTGATGGTAACCGACGGGCCGCCGGTGAAGGAGACGCTTTCGATGACGTCTGGATAGAGCGTGCCCTGCGCCAGAAAGTCGGGCGCGCCCTTGCCGTCGCTCGCAATCTTTTTCGCTTCTGCATCGAAGACATCGATGAAGAGGCGGCCAATGGTTTTCCGCTTCTGCTCGGGATCGGAGACGCCATCGAGTTCGCGCAAGAACAGCTCTGACGCATCCACATGGACGAGCGGGATGTTATAGGCGTCGCGGAAGAGGCGCACGACTTCCTCAGCCTCGCCCATGCGCAAGAGGCCGTGATCGACGAAGACGCAGGTGAGATTGGCGCCAATGGCCTCATGGATCAGCACGGCCGCGACCGCTGAATCGACGCCGCCCGACAGGCCGCAGAGCACGCGCGCATTGCCGACCTGATCGCGAATGGCTTTGATGGCTTCGGCCCGGAAGGCCGCCATGGTCCAATCGCTCTTCAGGCCTGCGACCTTGTGCACGAAATTGGAAATGAGCTTCGCACCATCGGGCGTATGCACGACTTCCGGATGGAATTGCATGGCGTAATAGCGGCGCGCCTCATCGGCGATGGCGGCGAGCGGCGCATTTTCGGAAATGGCGATGCGCTTGAACCCGGCTGGCAACACAGTCACGCGGTCGCCATGGCTCATCCAGACGGGATAGCGTTTGCCGACTTCCCAGACGCCCTCAAACAGGGCCGAGGCCTCGACGATCTCCAGTTCGGCGCGGCCAAATTCGCGATGGTGTCCCGCCTCGACCTTGCCGCCGAGCTGTTCGGCCATGGTCTGCTCGCCATAGCAAATGCCGAGCACCGGAATGCCGGCCTCGAAAATCGCCTGCGGCGCGCGGGGCGAGCCCTCGTCCGTCACCGAGCAGGGACCGCCCGACAGAATGATCGCCTTGGGCTTGAGTTCGGCAAAGGCTTTTTCCGCCGATTGGAAGGGCGCGATCTCGCAATAGACCCCCGCCTCGCGCACGCGCCGCGCAATGAGCTGCGTCACCTGCGAACCGAAATCGACGATCAGCACCTTGTCGTGATGGCTGATGATGTCCTTGTGGGAGTCTGCAGCGGTGGCCATGGCTTGCGGTTTCCTGCGCGTCAAAAAGCCGGATTAGGCCATGGGGCGGCCAGGCGCAACCGAAAGGCCACGCAATCCACTGTGGGCGTTCGTCATTGCGAGCGAAGCGAAGCAATCCAGAGATCACACGTGTGGCTCTGGATTGCCGCGTCGCCTTCGGCTCCTCGCAATGACGAGGGATGGGTGCGCGACCCCCACCCCGCTCGGCGTTGCCGAGTCGGCCCTCCCCTCAAGGGGGAGGGAAACGCGGCCACTCACTGCCTCAACAGCAGCGCCACATAGAAGCCATCCGTGCCGCTGGTGCGGGGCGAGAGCCTCAGGCCTGCGCCATGGGGTGAGGCGAATTTGGCGAGATCCGGCAGGCCGGCGCGGCGCGCCATATGGGCGGCATCCAGCGGCAGGAAGTCGGCATGGGCGCTCAGGAAAGCATCCACCCGATCTTCATCTTCTGCACGAAGAAGCGAGCAGGTAATATAGGCGAGCACGCCACCTGATTTCACATATTTTGCTGCACTGGCAAGCACTTCATCCTGCTGCTTCATGCGTTGCTCGAGCGCGCCGGGGCGTGTGCGCCATTTGGCGTCGGGATTGCGGCGCCAGGTGCCGGTGCCCGTGCAAGGCGCATCGATCAGCACGAGGTCGCAGCGCGCCTCAATATCGGCCAGCACGTCCTTCTGCCCCTTGGGGGCGCGCACCTGCACATTGCGCACGTCGGCCCGCTCCAGCCGCGGATAGATCGGCATGAGGCGACGGCCCTCGCTGTCATAAGCGTAGATCTGGCCCTTGTTGCCCATCTCGGCCGCCAGCGCGAGCGTCTTGCCGCCACCGCCCGCGCAGAAATCCAGCACCTGCTGGCCAGGCTTGGCGGCTGCCACAAGGGCGGCAATCTGCGAGCCCTCGTCCTGAATCTCGACCAGCCCGCGTGTATAGGCGGCCTCGGCATTGAGCGAGGGGCCGCGTCCATCGGCACCGACACTCAGGCGAATACCCAAAGGGGAAAGCGCGGCCGGTTCCGGGTTGAGGTGAGCGAGCTGTTTCATCGATTTCTCGCGCTCGCCCTTGAGGCGATTGACGCGCAGATCGATGGGCGCGCGGCCCGCAAGCGCCCGGCCCTCTTCCACCGCATCGGGACCGAAAGCGGCAGCAAAATGCTCGGCCAGCCAATCGGGATAATCGCCCTTCACATGGTCGGGCGCGCCCTCCAGCGTGCCATTGGCAAGCCGGTCGCGCTCCTCGTCCGAAAGCGGCGCCGGCGCATGGGCCTCGCCGGTGCAGAGGCCGGCAATCGCTTCGGCATCCATGCCGCGCAGCTGGCGCAATGAGCCCAGCAGGATGGCGCGAGGCGTCTGCGCCCCCATGATCCAGCTGGCGGAAGTTTTCACCCGCAAAGCATCATAGACATGGCTCGCAATGGCGGCGCGATCCTTGGACCCGGCAAAGCGATGGGCCAGCCCCCAATCCTTGAGAGCATCGGCGGCCGGACGGCGGCGTTCGATCAGGTCAGTGAGCACTTCGATCGAGGCGCTGATGCGGGCAGAAGGGGTCATTTGGAGCTTGGCCGTATTTTGGACACATGAAGCACGACAGATGTGCGCGCTCCCGCCACGTTCCACATCGGGGGCCTGATGACAATGTTTCTTTGGAAGGCTCACATGAAAAAGCTTTGGCCCGCCCTTGCGGCCTCTCTCATCGCACTCTCGGTTGCCGCTTGCGCCACAACACCCCCGCCCGTCGCCCCCAATCCGCCGCCGAAAAAACAGGCCGATGCCAAGACGCAATTGGAGAGCGGCCGGAAGTATTGAGGTACGCGGCGCCCCTCACCCCGGCTCGGGGCTTTGCCCCGAGTCAGCCCTCTCCCAATGGGAGAGGGTTTAAGCCGCCAGCCTGATCGCAAACATGATCCACATGGCGACGAGCAAGATGACGCCCACGAGGAAGAGCGGAAAGCGCAGGCTCAGCGCATTATTGGTGCAATGAACCCAAGCATGGCCGAGACGTGAAGCGAACCACGCCCATGCGAGCACGACAAAGAGCGTGTCATAGGTCTTCGTCAGAATGACAAGCGGCACCAGCGCATAGAAGAGCACCGGCGTTTCGAATTGGTTCAGAAAGGAACGCTGTGTCTGTGCGGCAAAGCGCGGCCATTCATATTGGCTGGCGGCTTCGTTCAGAACTTTTACCTCTTTTGCTTTCACCGCCTGATAGCGGCGATAGGCCAAAAGAAAAAGAATGCACAAGGTCATGAGCGCCTGCGCGATCATCGGCGCAATGACAAAGCGTATGTCCATGTGCAAACCCTTTTGTGAAAATTACAGTCCCGTCGGATAATTCGGGCTCTCGCGCACAATAGCCACATCATGCACATGGCTCTCGCGCAGGCCCGCCGAGGATATACGCACGAATTGCGCACGGGATTGGAATTCGGGGATTGTATGTCCGCCCACATAGCCCATGGCAGCGCGCAAGCCGCCGGCCAGCTGATGCAGCACTGCGCCAACCGGCCCCTTGTACGGCACTTGGCCCTCGATGCCTTCCGGCACGAGCTTCAGCGAATCCTTGATATCCTGCTGGAAATAGCGATCGGCCGAACCGCGCGCCATGGCGCCGACAGAGCCCATGCCGCGATAGGCTTTGAATGAGCGCCCCTGATAGAGGAAGACCTCGCCGGGGCTTTCATCCGTGCCAGCCAGCAGCGAGCCGACCATGACGCTGTCTGCGCCGGCAGCAACCGCCTTTGCAAGATCGCCAGAATATTTGATGCCGCCATCGGCAATCACCGGCACGCCGGCTTTACGCGCGGCTTCTGCCGCTTCGATGATCGCAGTCAGTTGCGGCACGCCGACGCCTGCAACAATGCGCGTCGTGCAGATCGAGCCCGGCCCGATGCCCACTTTGATACCATCTGCGCCCGCATCGATCAGCGCCTTGGCGCCGTCTGTCGTGGCAATATTGCCGGCGACGATGGAGACATTGGGATATTCTTTCTTCAGCCGGGCGACCTGGTCGAGCACATGCTGGGAATGGCCGTGCGCCGTATCGATGACGAGACAATCGACGCCGGCATCGATCAGGCGGATCGCGCGATCATAGCCCTTGTCGCCAACAGTTGAGGCCGCCGCAACACGCAGGCGACCCTGCGGATCCTTGCAGGCATTGGGGTGCTGGGTTGCCTTTTCCATATCCTTGACGGTGATCAGCCCGACGCAGCGCTGATCTTCGCCGAGCACCAGCAATTTCTCGATGCGATGCGTATGCAGAAGCCGGCGCGCCTCATCCTGCTTCACGCCCTCGCGCACCGTGATGACCTCTTTCGTCATCAATTCGGAGACGGGCTGGAACGGATTGTCGGCAAAACGCACGTCGCGGTTTGTCAGAATGCCCACCAGCTTGCCGGGCTTGGAATCGGCACCGCGCTCGACAACGGGAATGCCCGATATGCCGTGATTGCGCATCAGCGCCAGTGCATCGCCAAGATTCTCATCCGGAAAAATGGTGATCGGATTCACCACCATGCCGCTCTCAAAACGCTTCACCTTGCGCACTTCCTCGGCCTGTTCGTCGGGCTCGAGATTGCGATGGATGACGCCAATGCCGCCGGCCTGCGCCATGGCAATGGCAAGGCGGGCCTCGGTGACAGTATCCATGGCGGAAGAGACAATCGGAATGTTGAGCGTGATCGACCGCGTCAGCTTGGTCGCCAGGTCGACCCCGCTCGGCATGACGGTCGAATGACCGGGACGCAGCAGCACATCATCGAAGGTCAGCGCCTCGGTGAAAGACATCTTCGATGATGGGGTCATGTGCCAACTCCTGAAAGCGGAAAGGGAAACGGGGAAAGGAATCGCCCGAAACCATAGGTTGGCAGCGGCAAATAGCATGCCTGTGACGGGAGGCAAAGGAAAAGGGGGGTGGAATGGGCGATTGTTCACACGCGGCCAAGGTGGCATGTTGGATTTATTGTTTTGCCCCTTTTCGTTGAAGCCATTGAAGGCCCCTTATGGCCATCGAATTTCACCCACGCCTGGGACAGGTTCTGATTGCCGACTTCACGGACCTGAAAGAACCCGAAATCACTAAGATTCGGCCGGTTGCCGTTATCTCGCCGAAATTGCCAGGGCGGTCCGGGCTGGTCGCAGTTGTTCCCATCAGCCTTACCCCGCCCCGATTTGAGATGCGATATTGCTACAAACTGTCCCGGAACTACCATCCGAATGAACCAGACAACCTTGATTGCTGGGCCAAGGCAGATCTGGTCATGAATGTGGCCCTCAAACGCCTGAATGGCTTCAAGATAGGGCGTCGGAAATGGGAATACCCAAACCTGAGCAAGGAAGATCTTCTGGGGGTTCGCCGTGCCGTCATGTTCGGGCTCGGATTGGATCGGCTGGAGCACAGCTCATTGCCGAATGAAGACCCGGATGCTATATAGACGTGGTACCCGGTTGTCGGGCATTGAGACCCAGCTCGCTGGGCAGGCGCCTCGCCGAGCGATGACAAGCTCAGAGATCGCCTAGATATTGTCAGTCCGAAAAGCCCCGCACCGCGGGGCTTTTTGTTTTCAGTCCTGACGCCCACGAAAGCCCGTGGCCAGCACATAAAGCTCGGCCGAATCCGCCCGGCTGGCCGCCGGCTTCACATGGCGCACGACCTTGAAATCGCGCTTCAGCAAGGCGAGTAATTCGCCCTCCGTGCCGCCCTGCAGCACTTTGGCGACGAAAAAGCCGCCGGGCGCCAAAACTTCTGTCGCAAAATGGATGGCCAGTTCGGCCAGGCCGACAATGCGCAAATGATCGGTCTTCTTGTGGCCGGTTGTATTGGCGGCCATGTCGGACATGACGCCATCGGCATCGCCGCCCATCATCTCTTTCAGCCGTTCGGGCGCATCGTCCTCGAGAAAATCCATGACGGTGAATTCGACGCCGGGGATCGGATCGATATCGAGAAGATCGATGCCGATCACCCGCCCGTTGGCGCCGACTTTTTTAACCGCATATTGCGCCCAGCCGCCGGGTGCTGCGCCCAGATCGACGATCCTCTGGCCCGGCTTCAGCAGATGGTAGCGCTCGTCCATTTCGATGAGCTTATAGGCGGCGCGCGAACGCCAGCCATCCTTCTTCGCTGCCGCGACATAAGGATCGTTCAGCTGGCGTTGCAGCCAGAGCGTCGAGGATGTTGTCCGCTTTTTGGCGGTTTTCACGCGCACCTTGAGCGAGCCCTCGCGGCCGCCCGATGCGGGTTTCTTGTTTGTCATCGCCGCTGCTCTCGCCCCGTATCGCCATCGTGCCAGACGCCATCGGCGCTCATCAGCTCGGCCAAAATTCCCTCGCGCAGGCCCCGATCTGCAATGCGCACACGCTCTGCTGGAAAGGCCCTGCGGATCGCCTCCAGAATGGCACAACCGGCAAGCACGAGATCGGCACGCTCCGCGCCAATGCAGCCATTGGCGACGCGCTGCTCGTAGGACATGTCGCGCAAGCCATCGAGCGCATCGTCGATTTCGTCTCCGCTCATCCACAAACCATCGACGCGGCGGCGATCGTAGCGCAAGAGGCCAAGATGCACGCCGGCAAGCGTCGTCACCGTGCCGGATGTGCCGAGCAGATGGAAACGCTCGCACCGCGTTTCCTGCCTGACGCGCTCGCAAAATTCCGCAAGCTCGCCCGCCACATGGTCGACCATAGATTCGAAAATCTCGTCATTGACGTGAACGCCGCCGAATTTCTCGGCCAATGTCACAACGCCGAGCTTGAGCGAGGCCCAATGGCGAACGCGCGAACGAATGTCATGCTGCCGGCCATCCTGGCCACGCGCGAGCCAGACGATTTCCGATGATCCGCCGCCAATATCGAAAAGCACAACACCGCGCGCGGATGGATCGGCCAGCGAGGCACAACCGGCAGCCGCCAGATGCGCCTCGGTCTCGCGATCGACAATCTCAAGATCGAGCCCGGTGCGCTCATAGACACGGTCGAGAAATTCATTGCCATTTTCCGCCATGCGGCAGGCTTCCGTCGCAATCAGCCGCGCGCGCGAAACGCCCCGCAAATCCAACTTGTCCCGGCAGATTTCAAGCGCGGCAATGGTGCGGCGAATGGCCTGTTCGCTGAGCCGGCCTGAGGCCGAAACCCCCTCCCCCAGCCGCACGATGCGCGAAAAGGCATCGAGGATGCGAAACCCCTCCCGCGCTGGGCGTGCCACCAGCAAGCGACAATTATTGGTGCCAAGATCCAGCGCCGCATAGGTGTGAAAAGGACCATGCGGGCCGCGCGGGGGCGTTCCGGCAGAGGCGGCCCCAGGGCCCTGCGGGCCGGGGCCCTTCAGGTCCATCGTGGACACGGGGCAAATCTCCAGTCGCCCCGTCGCCGAAAAAGCCCGGCCGGGCGGTTCGGGGGCGATTGTAACGATGGGCGGCCGGTTTGACCATGAGGATTAAATCCACAGCACGGCCTGCTCACGCAGATACAAAAAGCCCGAAAAGACATGGCCCCGCAGCAATCAAACATGATCGCCATGCCATCCGGGCGTTGACACAAGATGCCACAGCATGCAAAAACCGCCGCGCTGGCGTCGAATTGTGGTGTCCAGTCCGGGAAACCGCACCAAATCTCTGATTTCGCGGTGCTTTCTTGGGGGATAGTTCAACGGTAGAACTACCGACTCTGACTCGGTCAATCTTGGTTCGAATCCAGGTCCCCCAGCCAAATCTCTCTCCGCGCTGCTTCTCCCCTTCCTGCTGGATTTTGCCGTGAATCCCTTGGCTTGGCTCACGCGCAAGGCCTTTTGCTGTGGCATGCTCAGGCTCATCGATTCGCATGCGGGATACAGGTGCAGCTTGGACGAGGCGGAACTGACACATATTGCCAATGTTGCAGCGGGGCTTGACCGGCTCGTTCCCAAAATTGCCGAGGCCATCAAACTGGTTGACAGCGAGAGCGAATATCGCCGGCTTTTGAACCTGCTGCGCCCGGCCGAACATTTCCTGCTTGAGGCCGGACCGCTCATGTCGCGCGCCCAGCCGCAGGATGTCGCGCTGCGCGAAATCTGCGAGCGTTTCATGCGTGAATTGCCGCGGCGTCTGCGCATGGTGCGCCATGCGCAATACGTTCTGCCGCCGGTCTTCGAGCAAGATCAGGCGCTCCTGTCGCGCGCGAGCTGACGTCGGTGGCGAGCGAGACTGCGCAAGAGGGACAGAATAGACCGGCGCAGGTATCGCGGTTTCAGATTTTCACCGGCTTTCTGCTGATCGGCATGTTCGGTTTCGGCGGCATTGCCGCGGCCATGCATCATGTCATGGTCGAGCGACGCCGCTGGCTGACCAATGCGGAATATGCCTCCATTCTGGGGCTTGGTCAGGTTCTGCCCGGCGCCAATCTCGTCAATATGGCCACCATGGTCGGCGACAGGTTTCAGGGCGCAATCGGCGCCCTGCTCGCGCTGATCGGCCTGACCTTCATGCCGATTGTCATTCTAGTCGCTCTGGCTGAGTTTTACGATCACTTCGCCAATATGCCCGATGTTGTTGCCGGAACGCGTGCGGCAGCGGCGGGCGCTGTCGGCATGATTTTCGGCACGGGCTGGAAATTGGCGCGCACGATTGTGGATTCTCGCTGGGCTTTTGCTTTTGCCGTCGCGAGCTTTGTTGCCATCGGCATTTTGCGCCTGCCGCTGGTCGGCACATTGCTGGTTCTGGCGAGCGCCGCGATTGCCGTGGGCTATTGGAGCAGCACACGTGCGAAATGACGATCTGCTCTGGGCCATGGCCCTGACCTTTTTCACTACCGCCATTTTTTCTTTCGGCGGCATTGCGACGATGATTCCGGAAATCCATCGCCAGGCGGTCGATATTCGCGGCTGGCTCGGCAATGATGATTTCGCCACGGCTTTCGCCTTGTCGCAGATTGCGCCGGGACCGAACATATTGCTCATGTCCATGATTGGCTGGCGCGTGGCGGGATGGGCAGGCTTGGCGGTGGCAACGCTTGCCACCATTGTTCCCACCAGCCTGATTGCCCTGCTGGCTGGACGCGGCGAGGCGCGCATCGCCAATACGCGCTGGTACATGATCGCCAAACGCGCCCTGCCCCCGATTGTGGTTGGCCTGATCCTCTCGTCGGGCGTCGTGACGGGCCATGCGGCCATCGATCATTGGCTCGGCGTGGCCATTGCCGGGGGCGTGGCCATTCACATTGCCTTGAGCCGCACCAATCCGCTCATCCCGCTGGGCATCGGAACCGCCATCGGCATAGCCGCCGCGCGTCTTGGATTTTTCTGAGCGAAAATGTGCCGACAGATTGTGCAAAATTCGGCCGTAAAATCAGCGTGCTGCAAATAAGAACCTGAGAAAAAAGAAGAAAAAGGCCTACCTCACAATTTCGTCAGTATTGGGGGGCGGCGCTTGCGGATCGCGCAGGCACAACTTACACCCGTTCAACCAGACCGGGCCCCTCTGGCGGTTCACATGAACCGCGATGTCGGACTGGACGTTTTCGTGGCCTGGTCTGCCCCATGCGCTCTGCGGCTCGTTGTCGCGACGTATGCAAGGTACCCGAGCTGCTTCCGTTCAAACCTCGTGGATCCCGCATATGAGCGCTTACTTTACTGTCGACGCACTTTCCGCCCTGTTCCAGGTGATCATGATCGATCTGGTACTGGCCGGTGACAATGCTGTCGTTATCGGTCTTGCTGCAGCCGGCCTTCCCAAAGAGCAGCGCGCCAAGGCCATTCTGATCGGCATCGCCGCTGCAACTGTGCTGCGCATTATCTTTGCCGGCCTCACGACGCAGCTCCTGCAGATTGTCGGCCTGCTGCTCGTCGGCGGTCTCCTGCTCATCTGGGTTGCCTGGAAAATGTGGACCGAGCTTCGCGCCGGCCACGACCAGCATGACGTTGACGCCATCGGCGAAGATGCTGACGCCGATGCAGAGGGCAAGCCGCGCAAGTCGTTCGCGCAGGCCGCTTGGCAGATCATTGTCGCAGACGTTTCCATGTCGCTCGACAATGTGCTCGCCGTGGCGGGCGCTGCCCGCGATTATCCGATGATCCTGGTCCTCGGGCTTGTCCTGTCGATTGCCCTCATGGGCCTTGCGGCAAGCTTCATCGCCAAATTGCTGCAGAAGCATCGCTGGATCGCTTATGTCGGTCTCGCCATCATCGTCTATGTCGCGATCGAAATGACCTATCGCGGCTTCATGGAAGTCCTGCCCTATATCAGGGGCTGATAAGAGGGGACCGGCCACGCCTTGCGGCGCTGCGCCGGTCCCGCCTTTCCCGGACGGGAGCCTTTGCCGTAACCGGATTGCGGCATTGCTGCCCGGTTCATGGCTGCCCGGTTCATGGCCTGTACTTGCGAGGCTGCCCGCAAATATGCATTCTTAAGCCAAAGACGCGTCTTCATTCTGCCTGATTCCGAAGGCTTTCCTGAAAACAGGCCCCGGAAATCTCCGAGCGAAAGATCAGCGCGCATCCGTGCGATGCGAGAGCGGCGGCAAGCCGCAACCCCGTGCCCGACTGCGGTCGGCCAAGCGGGATCCTGAGACTGCTGTCGGCGGGCGTCTGCCCGTTACCGACAATCTGGACAGGTCTCGGTCGTGGGCCCAACCCGCGCGCAATCGCATGCAAAGGACGCTGTGTGTTTCACATGAACAAAACAACAGACGCCGATCCGCAGCACCACGAAGACATTGTCTATCCGCATGCGCTTCCCTTCGTCGCCGTCCATCTGGCCTGTTTCGGCGCGATCTGGAGCGGTGTGACCTGGCAGGCGCTCACGCTCGGCATCGCCCTTTACTGGGTGCGCATGTTCGGCGTCACCGGCGGCTACCATCGCTATTTCTCACACAAGACTTTCAAGACCGGCCGCGTCGTCCAATTCATTCTCGCGCTGCTTGCACAATCGACCGCGCAAAAGAGCGTGCTCTGGTGGGCGGCCAAGCACCGCCACCATCATCTTTTCTCCGATATGGAAGAGGATGTGCATTCGCCGCGTCACACGGGCTTTTTCTATTCGCATGTCGGCTGGATCTTTGCGCGCAAGCACAATGACACCGATCTGGTGAAGGTTGAGGATCTCACGCAATATCCCGAGATCAACTGGCTGCATCGCTATGAACTCGTGCCGGCAATCGTGCTGGCCATTCTGTGCTTTGCCATTGCCGGCTGGAGCGGATTGTTTGTCGGCTTTTTCTGGAGCACGGTGGCGGTCTATCACGGCACATTCTGCATCAATTCGCTCGCCCATGTGCATGGCCGCAAGCGCTATGTGACGGGCGACGACAGCCGCAACAATTGGATCCTTGCCTTTTTCACCATGGGTGAAGGCTGGCACAATAATCACCATGCCTATCAGTCGAGCGTTCGGCAGGGCTTTCGCTGGTGGGAGATCGATTTCACTTATTACATTCTGCTTGGCCTCTCCAAACTCGGCCTCGTCCATGACATGAAGACGCCGCCCGAAGCGGTGCTGCGCAATGAACACAAGCTCGGCGCGCGCGTCATCAAAAAGGCGGCAGCCGATGTTGTGGCGACATTCAATGTCGAGCAGATTGCTGCCCACGTGAATGCAGCCATTGCACATCTGCCCCATGCAGCAGATCTGCGCGAGCGGCTTGCCGATGCACAGCATCGCGTCAGCGATGTGCTGGCCAGCCTGCATCTGCCTCATGTGCCGACGCGCGAGGAAGTTTCAGCCGCAGCCGCTGAAATTCTCGCGCGCACGCCCTCCATGAATGAAGTGATCGACCGCGCTCATGCTTTGCTGATCGAGAAGATCGGCCAAAAGGTCGCCACAGGAACCTGAGCGCGCCTTAGTCGAGACCGGGGAGGAAAATTTCTTCCGGCAGCACGATGCGCGGCGACAGGCCCTGTTCGAAAACATATCGTCCGAGCGCGGCCAGCGTCGGGCGATTGTTCTCCAGTCCATAGGCCCAGAAATCATGGCCGAAGACATCCCAGGCCTCTTCGACATGATCGAGCAGCCAGGGCAGCGCAAGGCGCAAAGCATCCGTGTCGTAGAGACCCTCGACTGCAATGTCGCGTGCTTCGCACAGAGCATTGTAAAGGCTCTTTGCCGCGAAAGGATGGTTTTCCAGCACATCGGCACGCAGCGCGATTGTGTGCATGATCGGAAAGATTTTCGTGCGCCGATAATAATCTTTCTCGACCTCTTTGAAGTTCGGCCAGAGGCGCACGCAATTGGGCGATTTGTTGAGAAAGATTTTCGGCAGATAGATGGAGAAGAGCGCGTCGATCTCGCCTGCTTCCATCATGGCTTCCAGAGTCTTACCCTCAGGCAGGAGATCGAGCTGGACGCCCGGCGGCGGCGTGAAGGGAATGAGCGGGGCCTGCGTTGGCGCATCGAGCCCGCCCATGAACCAATGCATGTCGGACGGCTTCACGCCATATTCGTCCTGGATCATGCCCTTCATGAAGACGGCAGCGGTTGAGCCCCATTGCGTCGTGCCCACACGCTTGCCGCGCAGATCTTCCGGCTTTTTGATTCCAGCGCCGGGGCGCACATAGATGCAGGAATGGCGGAAGATTTTCGACACGGCGACAGGCAGCGCGCGAAACGAAAAATCGCCGCGCCCGAGCAGGCTCGCATAAGAGGCAAGCGAGAGTTCGGAGGCGTGGAATTCCTTGTCTTCCAGCATGCGCGGAAACATGACGCGCGGCCGCAGCATCTTCACTTCAAGATCGATGCCTTGTGGGCGCACACGCCCGTCAATCAGAGGCCGCGTGCGATCATAATCCCAGCAGGCAAGCGTGAGTTTGAGATCGGCCATGCGTGCGCTCCCCAACGTCATTGATGTTTTGCAGGTTCAGCCTTGCGACATGCACACCACGCGTCATCCCTCCCCCTTGCGGGGAGGGCCGACTCGATGCGCAGCAGCGAGCGGGGTGGGGGTCGTGTCATCTCTGATCGTCATTGCGAGGAGCTGAGCGACGAAGCAATCCAGAGCGCGCCGCGATTCTGGATTGCTTCGCTTCGCTCGCAATGACGAGCACATAAGATCACGCGACCCCCACCCCTTGCCCCTCCCCGCAAGGGGGAGGGAAAGCATTCACAAAATAATCGAAACCGAACCGAGCTGGCCCAGTTCGTTCGCCTGGATGACGATCTTCTTTTCCCGGATCAGGAAGCTCTCGCCCTTGCGCACCAGCTTGTAGCGGATATTGCCGACATATTGTCCGACGCGCTCATAACGGCGGTAGCGGTAGCAGATGTAATTGGCTGCCACTTCCACAGCATCGCCCTCCTGCGAGAGGATGCGCACATTGGCGATGAGGCGCTGCGTGCGCGACTTCGGATATTCCGCATGGCAATTGGGATCGAGCACGCGGATGATGCGCTGGCGGATGCGCTCGCGATCGTCTGCAATGATGAACAGCGAGCTTTTATAATCGCCATCCAGATCGTCGTTCGGCGGCACGATATAATGCGCGTCATCGGTGAGCAGCTCCTGCCACTCATTGAGACGCCATTCATCCAGCAAGGCTGCTTCGTGAAAGAGGAAGTCCTCGACTTCGGCGCGGGTCACTTTCGCCATCACTGCGCCTCCATCATTTTGTTCCAATGGCGCCAGAAGATGCGCAAATGGTGTTCATCCGAATTGAGCTGTTCGCCCTCGCGTCCCATGCCGCGCGACATTTCCGACCAGCGATCGTCTTGCCAATTGGCAAGACCCTGCTGAACGAGTTCGAGCGCCTCGACATCGTCGGGTGTGGCAAAGCCGCCGGGGCCGTAGAAAGTGAGGAAGGCATCGAGACGGCGCGCACGCGCGCTTTCGCTTTCCTCCACCGGACCCAAGGCCCAAGCCGTGACCTGCATCTTGCCCACGCCATCGGGGAAGAAGGTGCGGATCGTCACCGATGAGCCGTCATTGATGACGAGGTTCGGGAAGATGACGAGATTGCGGTTCGTATTGGCGACGCGCTCGGCGCGCTCAGGTCCCAGACGCGCGATCAGCTCGTCCTTGATCTCTTTCATTTCCTGCTTGGAATCCTCACCATAAAGCGGGATCCAGGCAGCAACGGGACGGCCGCGGAAGTTCACATTGTCCGTTGTGAAATGGCCATTATCGAGTTCGATCGCCCAGCCTTTGGTGGGCAGCACGAGGCTCTTTTCTTTCGGCGGCTCAACCTTCACGCCCGAATTGGCCATGAAATTAAGCCAGGTCGCATGGGTGGAGGGCAGATGATAATCATCGACCGAATTTTCCACCATCAGCTTCCAGTTTGCGCGGACATCATATTCCTGCGTGCCGGGCAGAACTTCCATCTGGGCAGATGGCGATTGATCGATGACAAGATCGATATAATCGGTGGCGCGGCCGAGATAATCCTTGAGCGGCACGATATTCGGATCGAGCGACATGAACCAGAAGTCGCGATATTGCTCGATCTTGGCCGGCTTTTTCAGCGCCAGCGTTTCCTTGTCGAAAGCTGACGTATAGGCCTCGTCGCCCGGCACGCGCTGCAGCGCGCCGTCATTGCCATAGATCCAGCCGTGATAGACGCAGAAGAAGCGCTTGGCATTGCCCTTGCGATCCGCGCAGACGAGCGCGCCGCGATGGCGGCAGGTGTTGAAATGGACATCCACCTCGCCCTTCTGGTTGCGCACGAAAATAACCGGGCGGCCAGCCACTTTGCGGGTGATGAAATCGCCGGGCTTTTTCAGCTCCGAACCATGACCGACATAAATCCAGCATTTGGCGAAGATCTTGCGATATTCATCCCGCAAAATATCCTCGGACATGTGCACTTCGCGATCGAGAAGGAAGACGCCCTTCTCTTGATCCTCGACGACGTATGAACGGGGCATGGCAACCTCTCATGGCGTTTCCGGGCGCATTTTTGGGCTCGGGCTACCGGGGTGTCAATCTCATAGTATGGGAATCGGGGGAAAAACTTGCCCTATGCTGGACCCTTGCGTAAAAGAGCGAGGAAAGCGCCTTCGGGAGAGACATCACGTGGCCGAGAAGCTGATCTGCAAGACCTCCGACCTGGCTCCAGGCTCCGTCATGCGTGTTGACCATGGCGAGACCGGTCTGGCCGTCTACAATATCGAGGGCCAGTTTTACGTCACAGACGACCGCTGCACCCATGGCCTCTCCAGCCTGTCGGAGGGCGCGCTCATGGGCGACGAGATCGAATGCTCCATGCATTTCGGCACATTCGACGTAAAAACCGGCCAGCCCACCGGCGCCCCCTGCTCTATTGCTCTGCGGACCTACAAGGTCGACGTGCGGGGCGATGAGGTTTTTGCCGAAGTTTGAGGGGCCTCTTCCCCTCTCCCGCATGCGGGAGAGGGTGTCATGCGAAGCATGACGGGGGAGGGAGAAGAGCAGCGCAATCTGATCCCCCTCCCCCCTGAGGGGAGGGGCTAGGGGTGGGGGTCGCGCAATCTCGCCCACCGCCCGTCATTGCGAGCGAAGCATGCGCCATCCAGAGACCGCACGCGCCAAAAGATAGATTGCCGCGTCGCTGCGCTCCTCGCAATGACGAGCCTCACTTGCTCAGCGCGAAACCCGCCACATTCTTGTAAGAATCCGACAAGGCCCGCAGTTCGTCCTGCGTGATGTAATCGTCGAGATTATCGAACGGCTTGTCGCCGACCAGCTCCTCCACCTTGATATTGATGAAGTCCGGCGGATTGGAACGGTTCGTCAGCACGACCTTATTGGCGAGCGGCAGGCGTGCGGCCTCATAGGCTTTCAGCGCATCCACCACATTGGCCTCGCGCTCCAGACAATCGGCGAGCGTGCGCGCATCGATGGCGCTCTGCGCCGAGCCGTTCGAGCCGCGCGGATACATGGGGTGAGCCGCATCGCCCGCGAGCGTCACGCGGCCAAAGGTCCATTGATCGACGGGATCTTTATCGACCATCGGATATTCGAGCACCATATCGGCATCGCGGATAAGGGCTGCAACATCGAGCCAGTCGAAGGTCCAGTCTTTATAAATGTGGTAGAAATCGTCGATCTTGCCGTTCTCGTTCCAGTCATTCTTGTCCTGGCTGTCACCCTGGATTTCCGTCATCCAATTGATGAGCTGGTTTCCGTTTTCATCAATGTCATTGATGATCGGATAGATGACGATCTTGCCCGTATAGATCGAGCCGATGCGGATATAGCTGCGGCCCGTCAGGATCGGCTTGCGCCGCGTCACGCCGCGCCAGGTGTTGATGCCGGCAAAGGCCACTTTGTCGTCAGGATAAAGCTGTTTGCGCACGGCTGAATTGACGCCGTCGCAGGCAATCAAAGCATCGGCGCGAATGGTGCGCTTGCCGTTCGATGTTTCAAAATGAATATCGACGCCCGCTTCATCCTGCGCAAAACCGGTGCAGCGATGGTCGCAGATGACCTTGTCCGCCCCCAGCCGCTCAAGCGCCGCCTTGTACAAGGTCAGATGCAGGCGGCCTCGGTGAATGCCGACTTCCGGCAAATCATAGCCCGCATAACGGCCGCGCGGCTCCTTGTAGATGAGCTGGCCGAAGCGGTTGTAGAAACAGCTCTCCAGATTTTCGATGCCTTGGCGCTCGAGCTCCGGCTGAATGCCGAGTGCCGCAAATTCGCGCATGGCATGGGGCAGAATGGTAATGCCCACGCCCAGTTCCTTCACCTGTGCGACGCGCTCATAGACCGTGCAGTCAATGCCACGGCGATGCAGGTTGAGAGCGAGGCAAAGTCCGGCAATGCCGCCGCCGACGATGGCGATTGTCATGGTCGCGCTCCCTCTTACAGATATTGCGCGAATTTGGCGGCGACGCGGGCTTTCAGCTCTTCGCTGGCACGCGCCACAGGCGGGAATGAATCGAGCCGCTCGAAGGGCCGGCAAGCATCAATCAATCCGCGTGAATTCATGTTTTTCACCATCAGCGGATCAAGTGGCCCGCTCCAGGCACGTTTCATGATCTCAATATCCTCTGCAGGATCGCAACGCGTCGAAATCGCCCAGAGGACATCGAATGTATCGGTCGGATCGACATCGTGATCCACCACAACAACAAAGCGCCCCATATAGGAGGCCGACTGGCAGCTTGCCGCCATATGCAAAGCCTGCCGAGCGTGACCGGCATAGGCCTGTTTGATGGCGATAATGTTGAGCATGCGCGCGGCACCCGCCTCATGACACCACACACCGGTGACACCGGACAGGCCTGCCTTTTCCACCTCATCCCAGATCATGCCCGCCTTCATCACGCATTTGGAGAAGGAGAAATCGGAGGGCGGGCGAATGGGCGAGGCAATCGACAGGATCGGATTGTCGCGGTGGTAGATGCGCTGCACATGAACAATCGGCTGTTCGCTCTGCTCGCGATTGTAATAGCCGGTGAATTCGCCGAACGGACCCTCGAGCTTGGTCTCGCCCGGATACATGACGCCTTCGAGCACGATCTCCGCATGGGCAGGCATGGGCAGGCCATAGAGCTCGGAATTGACGACATCAATCGGCTGGCCGCGATGGCCGCCCGCATAATCATATTCGGACAGGCCGTAGCGCAGCTCATTGCCCGACGCCAGGAACAGCAGCGGATCATGGCCGCAGCAGATCAGCACCGGGCACGGCTCGCCCTTCTTGAAATATTTTTCGCGGATCTGGCGGCCTTGCTTGCCGGGCGACATCCACAGGCCAACTGTTTTCTCGTCCTGCACCATGGAGCGATAGGTGCCGATATTGACCCAGCCGCCATCGGGATCGCGCATGATGACGAGATCATCCGTGCCGATATAGCGACCGCCATCAAGCTCATGGAGCATGGGCACGGGGAATTTGAGCACATTTACTTCGTCGTCGCGCAGGATGTTTTCCATCACCGGGCCGGTGTTCACGACACTCGGCGGGATGGGCTCATGCGTCTGCATCCGGTCGCGGTAGGAGCCGACAATGTCGAGCGGCTTCTTTGACAGCGGAAAACCCAGCGTCAGGGCAAGGCGCTGGGAGGAATTGGTCATGCCGGAAAGGCAACGCATGCCCGGATAGCCGGGAATCTCTTCGAAGAGGATGGCAGGAGGCGTATCGGGGCTATTGTGGTAGATCAGCTCCGCGAGGCACCCCATTTCGAGGTTCCAGTCCGCACCCTGCACCCGGCGTAATTCGCCGACGGCCTCGACACGTTCCAGAAGGTCCCTCAGATCGGTGTAGGGACCATTGGTACGCGCCTCGACTGCCCTCTTATCCATCGTTCCATCCCTTATAACTACTGATCAGCGCCCCGCCTCGACCAAGGTCGCGGGCCGCCTTGTCGGCGAAGCTGCGGTCTAGCACATCTTCTACCGACACGCGCGATTTCTCAATCCATTTCCGGGACTTGAAGAAGGCGAGATCGCGGTTCATGCTGGATACTCCAACCAGACCGTCGCTATGGCTGGACAGGAGGGTCAGGCTGCGGAGCAGCTCCGGATTGCGCAATGAAGTATATTCCGTCAGGATTTGGACCACTTCATCCGAATTGGGGCCCGCAAGCCGCCCGGCGATCAGCGCTTCATTCATCATGCGCACGCCGCGCAGATAGGCCCGCATGAACCGCTCGCCGCTGGTCCGGTTGCCTGAAATCAACGATGAAGAATAGAGCAGCACCCCGACCTGCTGATCGGGATAGACCCGGTCCGCCTCGGCAATGCGGCGCACCTGCCCCCGCTGTATGATGAAACCCGACACCGGCTCGGTGCCGATGGCTGCATCGATTTCAGACCGGTTGAAAATGCCGACATATTGACCGACGCCGACTTCGACCGGACGCACATCGTCCCAATCCAGCCCTGCCTCCTGCAAAATGGCCATGAGCCTGGATGAACTATTGTTGACGGACATGGGTGGAATGGCGATCCGCATGCCGCGCAGATCCCCGAGCGTCTGGAACCGCCCGGCAACCATATGATCGGCACGGACAAGCAGGCTGAAATGATTGTTCGGCTGACCGGGAGAACCTCGATCCGCAACAACTTTCATCCGGGCATTTGCCGCGACATTGAAGAGAAGCGGCGAAACAATGGAGCCGCCTATATCGATTGCGCCGGTGCGCAATGCCTCAATCATATCGGCAGGAATGGTCATGCTCATCAGCGTCACGTCGAGACCTTCCTGGCGGAAGAAACCCTTCTTGTCCGCGATGAAGATACCGGCATCCGCGGGCGTATTCGTGACACCGACGCGCAAAGTTTTTCCGGCCACCGGCAAAGATACAAAGAGACTGAGTCCGACCGCCAAGCCAAGCGAAAGGGTTTTCAGCGCAAAACGGGAAGAGCTGAACCTCATCTTGTTTCCAGTTTGGAATCTTATTGGTTTGGAGCCACGGAAGACGGCCCGATTTAACTCGACAACAAAAGACGCAACTGTTTACGGACCTGCGTGATCACTGAACCGACACCGTGCTGCCCGATATTCTCGATAGCCGCTGTCGCGAAATGACCATCGACCACTTGTGCAGCAGTCAGCTCCTGATCGGTGACCCATTTCTTCTCCTTGAAAAACTCAAGGTCGTTGCTGAGGCTGGCTGTATTGACAACGCCATTGGTGTCGCTTCCAGGCATCGCCAGATTGCGGAAGATGGAAGGATTTTGGGCTGGCGTCGTTCGAGCCAGAGCCGCAATGACAAAATCGGCGCGCGCTCCCTCCAGTCGTCCGTCCTCGAGAGAATCCTGATAATCGCGAACGCCACGCAGATAGGCGCGCATGAATTTCTCACCGTCAGCCTTGCGTTCCTTGATGAACTTTCCGGAGTAGAGCAAGGCTCCAGCCTGTTGTGCGCGATAGATCAGATCGGCCTGATTGATACGAACGGCGAGACCCTTTTCGACAAGATATCCGGCGATCGGCTCGGTCGTCAGCGAAACATCGATTTCACCGCGCTCGTAATTCGCAAGATGCTGGGCAAAGCCGCTGTCGAATGGTGTGACATCATCCCACTTCAGACCGCCTGCATTCAGGATCGCATTCAGACGGGCGGAGGCGTTATTGTTTGAAATCCCCGGGACTGCAATGCGCATGCCCTTAAGATCCGACAGGGATTTATAGCGTCCGCTCTTGATGTGATCGGCACGGACCAGCAGCGAAAAATGGTTCTGCATGGGACGCAAAGATCCCTTGTCAGCGACAATCTTGAAGGCGCCATCAGCTGCTGCATTGTAAAGCGCTGGAGACGCAATAGCGCCCCCGACATCCAGTGCGCCGTTGCGAAGGCCATTCAGCATGCGTCCGGGAACCGTCTGAGCAGACAGCTCTATTTTCAGGCCCTCTTCGCGGAAATAGCCCTTCTGGATAGCGATGTGCAAACCAATGTCGCTTACAGTCCCCGTTGTGCCCACGTTCACCGTTCGCACAGGCTCTGGAAGGAGAAACCCAAAGCCGATGGCGCCCAGCAAAGACACAATGGTAATTGCGACGAAGCGGAACGAAAAAATCTCGCCCATAGGGAAAATCCTTCAAAAACAGCAAGGGGCGAGCAATCAGCGCATTTGAAATGAAACCGCCAGGATCTCGACCTTTGCCTTCCTAAACTTTTAACAAAAATTTCGTTAATTGGAAAGTGTTTTTCCGATACGGCAACAAAAATGGTAAACTTCCGCCCGCAACAGTCTCAAAAGCGTCACGGATAACCCGGAAACGTGCCGAATGACCCGAAACCCCATTGGCTGCGCCATGTATCTTTCGGCCAATGTTTCGGGCGCTGCGGGCGATCCTCATGCCAGGGGCGCGGCTCGAAGTAACCGAGCTTCTCATCCTTGAGCAGATCCATTTCCGCATACATTTCAATACGGTGATCTTCCGGATTGCGATGATAGGCGGCCACATTATGGCCGACGACATGCCGGATCGGTCCCCACACAAGCTGAATTTTATGGCGCGTCAACTCGTCGCAAGCCTGGTGCACGGCGGGAACATCTTTCAACTCAAACGCAAAATGATGCAGCCGCTCTTCCGGATAACGCGCAAAATTCATTGTGTGATGATCGACACCACAGCGCAGAAACGAGAAGTGATCGCCGATCCAGTCTGATTCGCGAAAGCCCAGAATGTCGCAATAGAAACGTGTGAGTTTCTGCACATCATTGACGCGCCAGGCGACGTGACCGAGTTTCAGCGGCATGATCCCTTGGCGGATTCCATCGTCCGGCGCGAAATCATATTCCGCATAGACTTCCATCTGCGTGCCTTTGGGATCTTTGAACGCGATCGCCTCGCGCACACCCGGCGTAATATCCGTGCGGCGCTCATTGGCGATGCCTTCGCGGGTCAGCATGGCGGCAAGTTCGCCGAGATCCGTGCCGGGCGCGACCTGCAAAGCAAGGCCGGTGTGCCAAGGCTTGTCGCCCTCTTCCAGCACGATGCATTCATGGCCGACTTTAGTCGCAAGAACGCAGCGCTTGGATGTGCGCTCAACAAGGCTAAGACCTAAAACCTGCGTGTAATATTCAACCTGCTGGTTCATTTCCGGCGTTGAAAAAACAGCGTGCCCCAGGCGGCGTGTCTCGATCATCACTTTCTTCCTTGTTGATTTAATTCACCAAATGCCGGAGCTGATGGATAACATCGTTGGGTGCGCGGTCGATATCGGCCATGATCTTTTCAATTTCCGGACCGCTCAACGGCGTCACTTCAATGCCGATTTTCTCCGCATCGGCGATGAAGGCCTTGTCCTTCATGGTTGCATCGAAGGCAGCCTGCAGCACCTTGAGACGCGCAGGCGGCACATCGGGCGGCACCAGAATGGGATAAGTCGTCTTGAACTTGGTCGCATAGACGCGCAGCATCTGTCGGGCGTTCTCGTCTTTGGCGAGTTCTATGGCTGTCGGAACATCCTTCAGGTTGCGCAAACGCTCCGTCCCGAATTGCACAAGAATACGAGCCTTGTTGGCCTGCATCCAATCGGGCTTGCCCAAAAGCGACGAGAAATTCACCGTCGCCCCATGCACCTCGCCGCTTTCGGCCGCGAAGAAAATATCATTCACGCCCTTATAGCCGGTAATGACTTTCATCTGCGATCCGAGCAGAGCATTGGCGAGCGTCGGCAGGATGAAATTATCGCCGCCCGGCGCGGTCGATCCAAAATTGCTCGGCATGGCGCGCAGATCGTCAAAACTGCGATAGGGCGTCTCATGCCAGACCCAGAGCACTTGCGGCTGCTGCGCCGGCGTGCCGATGAAACGCATACGACTGAGATCGAAATGAACATTCGTGCCGTCGCGCGACAGGCTGCGCAGACGCGGCTCAAGAACAATGCCGTTCAGCGGCATGCCCATGGCCGTGCCATCGCGGGCAGCCCGATTGTAGAGATGGTTCATCATGACAAGCGAGGCTGCGCCCGGCATATTCTCGACAACCATGGAGGGTTCGCCGGGAATATGGCGGCCCATATGGGCGGCAATGGCCCTGCCGACAAAATCATAGGCCGCGCCGGACGCGCCGCCGACCAAGATTTTCACGGTCTTGCCCTTGTAGAAAGCAGCTTCACCGGCCGCTTGCGCATGGGTGGCGCTTATCAATCCAAGGCCCAGAAACAGGGCGCCAGCGATTCCCTTCATCATCCCCCCCGAACCAGAACCGCTCTTTGCGACGGTCTTTGTTGGATAGTCTAGCAGGCCTTTCAGGCCACGCCATAGCCCGAAACGCATCTCAAAATCTTGTCCGCAAGACTTGCATCGCGCCCGCGCCAGGCAACGATCTGGTCCGGCCGGATCAAAGCGAAAGGTGCCTCATAAAGATCGCGCAGATCGGGCCGGTCGAGCCGGACGATCTCAAGCTGGATGCCCAAAGACTCCGCCGCCCGCGCAAAAGGCAACGGGTCGAAAGCCGGATCGAGATTCAGCAAGGTCCATTCGAAACCGAACAGATCATAAAGCGAGCGCCCATCTTCAAGCCAGGCATGGGGCGGACGCCCACCCGGACAGGCTGTCGGCACATATTCATTGGGCAGATCGGGCGGCGGCGACGTGCCATCGCCATAAATCAGAGGAGAGGCGTCATAACGCCCGCCAAAAGTCACGCCGGGTATGTTGAATTCGCGCCGCGCATGGGCGTTGAAATAGACACCTGCCTCGGCGCGCGTATCGGCGCCTGCCTCATCGGCCTGTTCGATCTCGGCAGGCGCGGCGTAATTGCCCAGAGAATCTGCGAAAGAGCGCGCATAATTCGTATTGCGGCGAGCCAGCGGCTGGCGCTCCGCCTGATAGGTCGCCAGCAGATGCGAACCGCCTTTGCCCCTTAGAACGGCAGCAAGTTTCCAGCCGAGATTGACCGCATCTTCAATGGCAGTGTTGTAGCCCAGACCGCCGGCTGGCGTGAACAAATGGGCCGCATCGCCGCCGATAAAGACGCGCCCTTTCTGAAATCCATCCGAGACCAGCGCATGTCCCGCCGTCCAGGCGCCGCGCGCGAGAATCTCGGTTTCCATTTCGACACCGGCCGCGCGCCAGAACATGCCCCTGGCCATATCGTCAGTGATGGAATCCTCATCTTCACCGGGGCGCAATTGCGTATGGAATGCAAATTCGCCCTTGCCATCGACCGCGGCCATAAACGTCCGGCGATCCTGATTGAAGGTCACATACATCCAGGCGGCGCGATGGGGCACGAGTCGATAAAAATCAGGCGCGCGCAAATAGACCGCGCACATGCGGCCGCCCATAAAGTCGCGACGCACGCCGGTCTCGCCCGTATAGCCAAAGCCAAGCGCCTCACGGACTTTCGAGCGCGGCCCGTCCGCCCCCACAAGATAAAAGCCGCGCAATTCTTGCGTGTGTCCATCGGCAACACGCTGGACAGTTACAGAGACGCCATTCTCGTCTTGGTTGAAAGATACGAGGCGCCAACCGTAATTGACGCTGACGCCCGGCAGCGCCTCGGCATGTCGGCGCAAAATCGTCTCGACGAATTTCTGCGAGACACGATGCGGCAGTTCGGCAGCACTCCAGGAGCCAGCCAGCGTCTTGACCACATCGCCCGCCTGACGGGCCGAAGGCAATTGGAAGCGCGCCAGCTCGTGATTTGCAAAGCGCGTGAAATAGGCAATGTCGGTCGGATATTCGCCGGGCAGACCCTGCGAGCGGATTTCATTCGCAAAACCAAGCCGACGATAATGTTCCATCGTCCGCGCCTGCGTCGCATTGGCTTGCGGATTGAAAGCGGTCGAGGCTTTTTCATCGACCAGCACGACAGAAATGCCGCGCCGGCCGAGTTCATTGGCGAGCATGAGCCCGCAGGGGCCACCACCGGCGATGACGACCTGGGCTTGATTGGGAAGGCTCACGCTTTTTATCCTGCCATCAATAGGGCTTGACCGTGCCCTCGATCGTGGTGCGCAGCATCAGGCGGCGCTGATCGGCCGGGAAATCGGTGCGCGCATGCGACGAGCAGCGATTGTCCCACAGCAGAAGATCGCCGATGCGCCAGACGTGCTCATATACGAATTCCGGCTTTTCGGCATGGTCGAAAACGGCTTCGAGCAGGGGCTGCGCCTCCTCGTCCGGCATGCCCTCGATTCCCGTGGTCATCAGCCGGTTGACATAAACGGCCTTGCGCTTGGTCTCTTCATGGGTGCGGAAGGCCGGATGTTTCGACTGGCCGAAAGCCTCCGTCCCGTGCCCGTCGCCCTTTTTGGTCGACCCGTAATTATAGAGATGGAGCGCGGTTTTGCCTTCGAGCTTGTCGCGAAGCGCGGGATCCATCGTGTCATAGGCCGCATAGCCCGAGGCAAAGAGCGTATTGCCGCCATGGGTCGGGATTTCGACCGAATAGAGGAATGTGCCGTTATGGGGAATCGGCGCATGGATCATGTCGTGATGGAACATCATCTCGCCATCGGGCAGAGCGCCGATGGGCTCGCCGTTCTCGCGAATATTCGAGATCAGCATGATATTGGGCAGGAGCCGGTTAAAGCCCGGCGGGAAGAATTTGGGTGGCCGGCGCAGCGCGCCAATCTCGCCGAAATAGGACGAGACGCGCAAAAGGTCTTCCTGCTCCAGCTTCTGATCGGGGAAGACGATGACGAGATGATCGAGCCAGGCCCGGTAAATGGCCGCGCGCGTGGCCTCATCGAGGGGTTGACGCAGGTCGATACCGTGAATTTCCGCACCAATATGCTTGGTGAGCGGCCTGACTTCGAATCCGGTCTTGGTATCGACCATTTTTTCCTCCCAGGAAAACCGGGGGCTTCGCACCCCTCATGTGAACGCGCTGAAAGTAAAGGCACCGGCAGCCGGGCGCAACCACCCGCCCTGCTTGACCGGGGCGGCCCTCTCCCGCACATTCGGACCAAGGGAGCGAGCCGGGAAACCCGGCCACAGCCGCCACAGAGCGGCAGGGAGGATAAATGTCGAACCCCAATGTGCTGATCTTCGCGCCGCGCGAGGAACCGCAGGATATTCTGGAGCGCCTGCGTAGCGCCGGCGTCGAACTTTCCTATGGGGAAAAAGCCTGGCAATTGCCGCGCACCGATTTCGAGGCCGATTTTGCCGCCGCTGCCCGCGACAAGGTCGCGCTGATGGGCACGTCCATCCGCCACACGCCCGTCAGTCGCCGGATCATGGAAGAAGCCCAGCGCCTGCGCGTCATCGCCAAATATACGGTCGGCGTCGACGATGTGGATACGGATGCCGCGACCGAACTCGGCATTATGGTCTGCCATGCGCCCACCGAATCCAATTGCTTCGGCGTGGCTGAAACAACCATGGCCATGATGCTCGCCATGCTGAAAAAGATCGTTCAGCGCGACCGCGAAGTGCGCGAGGGCAAATGGCGCGAGCCGCATATGGCGACCACTTTTCTGGGTGCGCGCGAAGATGGCTATCCGGGCATTACCATCGGCCTTGTGGGGCTGGGCCGTATTGCCACACGCGTTTCGCAATTGCTGGCGCCCTGGCGCGTCAAGGTCATTGCTTATGATCCCTATGCCGAACCCGCGCGCTTCCAGCTCACGGGCGTGAAGCGCGTGGATTATGAAACCCTTCTGCGTGAATCCGATGTCGTCTCCTACCATGTCGTTCTGACGAAAGAGACGCGTTTCATGCTGCGCGAGGAGCAGATCGCGCTGATGAAACCCTCGGCCTTTGTCATCAATACGGCGCGCGGCAAGGTGATCGACGAGGCGGCCGTGGCCAAAGCCATTGCCGAGGGCCGGCTTCGCGGGGCCGCCATCGATGCTTTCGAGGAAGAGCCTCTGGGCATGGATTCGCCTCTGCGCCAGCTCGGCGACAAAGTGCTGCTTGCGCCCCATTCCGCCTCTTTCAACGAGGGTGGCGAATTGCGGCCGGGCATCCAATGGGCGACGCGGGCCGTCTTGTCGGCTTTACGCGGCGAAATTCCTGATAATGTTTATAACAAGGAAGTCATTCCGCGCTGGCGCGAACGCTTCGGCGGCGCCAGCGTGATCGGATGACAAAGACGCCGGAACAAGGCGTCGCAACCAAAGAAGCAAGGCAGGGCATGTCACATCTGGATTATGATTATATCATCGTTGGCGCAGGCTCGGCAGGCTGCGTTCTGGCCAACCGTTTGTCGGCCGACGGGTCGAGCGTTCTTTTGCTGGAAGCCGGCGGGAGCGATTTCAATCCGCTCATCCATATTCCTCTCGGCATGGGCAAGATGCATGAATTTGGCATGCATGATTGGGGCTTCCATACCGAGCCGGAACCAAATCTGAACAATCGCCAGATCGAAGCCGCGCGCGGCAAAGTGCTGGGCGGCTCATCCTCGATCAATGTCATGGCCTATACGCGCGGCCATCGCGGCGATTACGACCGCTGGGATCGCGAAGGCGCCAAAGGCTGGAGCTACAAGGACGTCCTGCCCTATTTCAAAAAAGCCGAGACATGGATCGATGGCGCCAATACGTGGCGCGGCGGCGAGGGAGCGCTGGGCACTGAATGGGCCAGGACAAAAGATCCCCTGTTCGATGCCTGGCTTGAAGCGGGCCAAGCAGCCGGCTTCCCGATGACCGATGATTATAATGGAAAGAATGGGGAAGGTTTTGGGCGCGGCCAATATACGATCCGCAATGGACGCCGCGCATCGACCTCCAATGCCTATCTCAAGCCCGCCCGTGCGCGCCGCAATCTCACCGTCGAGACGCGCGCCCATGCCCATCGCATCATTCTGGGTGGCAAGACGGCGCGCGGCATCGAATATGAACATCACGGCATGATCGTGCGCGCCCATGCGCGGCGCGAAGTCATTCTGGCGAGCGGCACATTCAAGACGCCGCATTTGCTCATGCTTTCAGGCATCGGCCCGGCGGAAGAATTGCGCCGGCACGGGATTGGCATCGTCGAAAACCTGCCGGTCGGCCACAATCTCCAGGACCATCTCGCCGTGCTGATCATGTGGCACCGGCTGCATGATGGCCCCTTCCGGCACTCGATGCGCTTCGACCGGATGGCTCTGTCGATGCTGCAGGCCTATTTCTTCGGCGCGGGTGCCGGCACTGTCGTGCCCGGCGGGCTGCATGCTTTCGTCAAGACGCAGGCCGGTATCGATGTGCCGGATATTGAATTCATGTTCCGCGGCCTGCCGACAGATGCCCATCTGTGGTTCCCGCTGCTGCGGCCCGGCTACAAGGATGGCTATGGCATTCGCCCTGCTTTGCTTCATCCCAAGAGCCGCGGCACGATCAAGCTCGGCTCCACCGATCCCAACGAGCCGATGCGGATCCATTATAATTTTCTCTCGCATCCCGACGATTTGCCGCTGCTGCGCAATGGCTTCAAACATGCCCGCGATGTCGGCAATCAGAAACCGCTCGATTCCTATCGCGGCGAAGAGCGTACGCCCGGCCCGAAGGTCAAGACCGATGCCGAGATCGACGCCTATATCCGGCGCACTGCAGTTACCGCGCATCATCCCGCCGGCACCTGCAAAATGGGCGAGGGCGAAGATTGCGTCGTCGACAGCCAGATGAAGGTGCGCGGCATATCCGGCCTGCGCATCGTCGATGCCTCGGCTATGCCCGACATGGTCGGCGCCCATATCAATGCGGCTGTGATCATGATGGCGGAAAAAGCATCCGACATGATCCTCGGCAAGCCGGCCCTGCCGGCGGCAGAGGGCGCCTGACACGCATTCATGAACCTGCCTGCTGGCCATGATTGCCAGCAGGCAGGCTCATGACGATAATCGTCAGCCAGACCATTGCGACAGGAAAGACCGCCCCATGATCGACCTGCACTTCTGGCCCACGCCCAACGGCTACAAGATCAGTATCTTTCTTGAAGAGAGCGGGCTCGCTTACAGGCTCTTTCCCGTCAATATCGGCAAGGGCGAGCAATTCAAGCCGGACTTTTTGAAGATCGCGCCGAATAATCGCATGCCGGCCATTGTCGATCATGCACCAGCAGATGGCGGCGCACCTGTCTCGATTTTCGAATCCGGCGCCATTCTTCTCTATCTGGCGGAAAAGACCGGCCATTATATGGCAAGCGACCTGCGCGGGCGCGTGCGGACGATCGAATGGCTGTTCTGGCAAATGGGCGGCCTTGGCCCCATGGCCGGACAAAACCATCACTTCAGCCAATATGCGCCCGAAAAAATTCCCTATGCGATCGAACGCTATGTGAAAGAAACCAATCGCCTCTACGGCGTGCTCGATCGCCAACTGGCAAAACACGAGCATGTCGCAGGCGATTATTCCATCGCCGACATGGCCTGCTACCCGTGGGTTGTGCCGCATGAGCGGCAGGGACAGAGCCTCGACGATTTCCCCCATGTGAAACGCTGGTTCGAAGCCATGAAGGCGCGCCCAGCCGTCATCCGCGCTTATGAAAAGGGCGAGGCCATCCGGCGCGAGGCGACCATGCCCGACGAAGAAAAGAAAGTGCTCTTCGGCCAGACCGCGCAATCGACGCAGCCCCGCTGATAGGCTTTGGCGGCCAGTCGGTATAAGCGAAAATCTTCGATTTACGACTGCCCGCAGCAGGGCTAGCATCGGTAACGGGCTCCACCTCAATAAGGGAGCCGGCCCAAGGGAGGACCTATGAATCGCGCCCCGATTGCGGGGCTGCGCGCAGGCGTTGCGGCAGCCCTCGTCTCCATCGCTCTCGCCAGCCCGGCGCTGGCCGATATGAAATTTTCCACCGGACGCCAAGGTGGCTCGCAATATCCTGTGAGCGTCGCGCTGTCTCAGGTGCTTGAGAAAGTACCGGGCGTCGGCAGCGTCAGCCTCATCCCCGGCGGCGGCGCGGCCAATGTCGTGGCTGTGGATGTCGGCCAGGCACATATGGGCATCACGCTTTCCAACAGCGCGCGCGATGGCCTTGTCGCCAACCCGCCCTACAAGGCAAAGACCGAAAACATCGTCCAGCTTTTCGCGCTGCAGGCCTTTAAGGTCGCTGTCATCGTGGGCGAGGATTCCCCCATCAAGACCTTCAAGGATCTCGCCGGCAAGAAGATCAATGCAGGCCCGAAGGGCTTCACCATTGTCGAACTCGCCGACAAGCTCTTCACGATGGAGAAGATCAAGGTCAATATGCAATATCTGCAGATTGGCGCGGCGGTTGAGCAATTCAAGGACGGCAATATCGACGGCTTCATCTATTCGCCGTCGGATAAATTCGCTGCCTTTATCGATCTCGCGCAATCGCGCAAGGTCCGGCTCATCCAGATTCCCGATGCGATCATCGATGAAGTGATCAAGCAGGATCCAAGCTTCTATGTGACGCAATGGCCGGCTGAGAAAAGCGACTATAAAAATCTCAGCAATGTCGTGAAGACGATCGGCTATCCCAACATTATCATTGCCAACAAAAATATGGTCAGCGAGCAGCAGGCCTATGCAATGACAAAAGCGGCCGCCGAAAATATGGAAACATTGGGCGCGGTCGAGCCGGATTTGCGCGGCTGGGATCTGAAGAATATGGCGACTGAAGTCGGCATTCCGATTCATCCCGGATCCATGCGCTATTACAAAGAGCGCGGCTGGCGCTGAGGAAAAACAAACGGCCCCGCAACCGCGGGGCCGTCTTGCAGTACGGCACAAAAAGACGCCGGCTGTCTGGGAGGAGTTTGGGCATGGAACAAGCGACGCTGAAGCGCCGTCTGATTTCCGCCATCGCCATAGCGATGTCGGTCTTCCACATTTACACCGGCGTTTTCGGAACATTCGAAGTCGCGATCCAGACCGGCGTCCATCTGACTTTCGCCATGGCGCTGATCCTGCTCGTGCGCCCCACCGAACCTTTCGCATTTCTTCCCGGCAAAGCGGGCCTGCTGGCGGCGCGTGCTTTCGACATTGTCATCGCCGCCATGGCGCTTGTGCCCATGGCATGGCGCATGTGGAGCATCGATTATCTCACCACCGGACGGTTCGAATTTGTCACACCCGTAACACCGCTCGAAGCCGCCATGGGATTGGCCGCCGTCATTGCCATTCTCGAATTGTGCCGCCGCGAGACCGGCTGGCCGCTGGCCGGCATTGTCGTGGTTGTTCTGGCCTTTCCCTTTGTTTCAGGCCTGCCGTGGATCTTCCGGCATTCGGGCTATACTCTTGGCCAAAGTGTCGATGCGCAATTCCTGACACTGGCCGGCATATTCGGACTGCCGCTCTCGGCATCGGCTGAATATATCATTCTCTTCATCATCTTCGGCGCATTCCTCGAACGCAGCGGCCTTGGCAAGCTGATCATGGATGTGACGGTCGGGCTTGTCGGGCGCATGCGCGGCGGGCCGGCGAAAGTCGCGGTTCTGGCTTCTGCCATGCACGGCACGATTTCCGGCAGTGCGCCGGCAAATGTGCTGACGGTTGGCGTTCTCACCATTCCGCTGATGAAGCGCCTGGGCTATCCCGCTTATATGGCTGGAGCCATCGAGGCTGCGGCCTCAACCGGCGGCATCATCATGCCACCCGTGATGGGATCGGTTGCTTTCATCATGGCGCAATTCATCGGCGTGCCCTATGGCACGATTGCGCTTTACGCCATCATCCCTGCCTTTCTCTATTTCTTCGGCATTTTCCTGACCGTGCATTGGTCAGCCCTGCGTCACAATATCGGCGGCCTGCCGGAAGAAGAATTACCGCCATGGCGCCGGACGTTTAAAGAAAACTGGCACACGCTTTTGCCGCTGGGCGTGCTCATCTACATGATGGTTGAGGGCTATTCGGCGCAATATTCGGTGACATTGGCGATCTTTGCCTGCGTCTTGTCATCATGGTTTCGCAAGCACACACGCATGGGCCTTCGCCAGATTCTCGAAGCGCTGGAAAATGGCGCCAAGGGCGCGCTGATGGTGGCCATTGCAACTGCCGCGGCTGGCATGATCGTCGGCGTTTTCGAATTGACCGGCGTCTCGCTGAAATTCACGCAAGTCGCCACCACAATCGTCAGCTCGCTGTTTGTCGGCCTGCTGGTGACGATGGTCGTCACCATTATTCTGGGCATGGGCGTTCCGCCATCGGCCAGTTACATTGTGCAGGTGGCCGTCACCATTCCCATGCTGCAGGTCTTCCTCAAGAATGGCGGCATGCCGGCC
>Ga0315905_10000105_pt1 | contig 86944 bp, 69 predicted proteins | sample LakEriMetagenome_5_FD_203522 | JGI IMG/M metagenome (GOLD analysis project Ga0315905, IMG submission 203522) | Freshwater fungal communities from buoy surface, Lake Erie, Ohio, United States - Buoy 4 MA121 | ecosystem: Environmental > Aquatic > Freshwater > Lake | place: USA: Lake Erie, Ohio...
TCGATGCCGTCCTTCAGGTACAGGTCCACCGTGTAGCTGATGTTGTACTTGCCATCGATTCCAGCCGCGCGGGAGGGGTCGGCGTAGAGGGGGGCTTGGTGGTTGGTGGTGTTCTCCCATGACCCGTGGTAGTCGTAGGTCATGATGTTGATAAAGTCGAGGGTCTTGGCCAACTCCGCCATTTCAAAATTGACATACTTGTCGTAGCCGGCTGGCGAGGCGATGGAGATGAGCCATTGCTTGCCATCGACCGCCTCCTGCAGGTCGAACTGGCGGCGGATTTCCTTGACCAGCAGGGTGTAGTTCTGCTTGTCTTCGGGGCGGTATTTGTTGTTTTCAAGCCCGCCGCCGACCGGGTACTCCCAGTCGAGGTCGACGCCGTCGAAGCCGTATTTCTTGCAGAACGCCACGCAGGAGGCGGCGAACTTCTCACGGGAAGCGGGGGTGAGGGCCACATCGCTGAACTTGTCGGACAGGGTCCAGCCGCCCACGGAAATCATGATCTCCAGGTTTGGGTGGGCATCTTTCAGGCGTTTCAGGGCGCCGTAGTTGCCCCGGATGGGGGTGTCCCAGGTGTCGGGGCCGAAGGGTTTTTCCACCGCTGCCCAACTGTCGAAGATGCCCACCTCGCCTGCGTCGGTGATCTTGGCGAAGGCGTAGTTCACCGTGGTGATCTTGTCCACGGGGAGATCAGCCACCGTGTAGTTGCGGTCGTAGATGCCCCACTCGGCAAAGTAGGAGACGATCCGTTTTTTGGTGGTTGAGCCGCCGCCGCCTGGAGTCGGGGCGGGAGCCGTGTCATCGTTGGTGATGGTGCCGGTGGCGCTGGGGGTGGCGATGGTGGCGCCTGTGGCCCCCGAGACAAGGAGTGTCAGTGTTTCATTTCCTTCCACCGCGGTGTCGCCATTGACCGTGACGCTGACTGTCGCCGAGGTTTGCCCGGAGGCGATGGTGACCTGTTTGTTCACCAGTGCCTGGAAGTCGGACCCGGCGGTGGCGGTGCCATTCGCGGTGTTCACAGTGAAGGAGATGTTGCTGGAAGCCGCCTGCGACAAAGTCACCTTGAAATCCATGGAAACCGTTCCGGCATTGCCTTCCGTGACCGTGGCATTGGCCACGGACAGGGATGGGGTGACCGGATTGGTGGAGCCACCGCCACCCGAGCCATATCCGGTGGTGAAGGGCTTGAAGATGCCGGAGAACTCGTAGGGGGTTTGCAGGATGCTGGAGGAGAAATTATCCACATTGGGCAGCACGCCCTTGGGGCTTTGCAGGTCGCGGTTGAGGGACCAGAAGGATAATTTGCCGATGGCCTTCTGCTGAGCGAAGGCCATCACCTCGCGGGCCTCCTGCTGATCGAAAATTTCGGTTTGGACATCGTTCATGCCGATCATCGGGGTGATACCCACCATGCCCCAGAGCTTGGCATCGGTGTAGCCGGCGTAAATCTGCTTGAGCTGTACTTGCAGGCTGGTGGCGGCCTGGATGGCGTAGTCGCCCATCTTGCCGGATGGGTTGGGGGCGGCGGAATCGCCGTAGTCCATCGCCATGATGTTCACACCGCCCAGACGCACGCCGGCCTTGACGGCGCTGTTGACCGCGTAGAGCCCGTCGGCGGTGAGCCCGGTGGGCAGCACCGGCAGGGTGAGCCATATTTCCAGCGGCTTGCCTGCCTTCAGCATTTCGGTCTGAATCTCGGCCAGCACGGCACTGCGGCGGTCGATGACGGTCTTGTTGGCAAGCGCCCCACCCTCGATGTCGAAGTCGACGCGTTTCAAGTTGTAGGTGTTGATCACCTGCAGGTAGGCGGCTTTCAGCGCGGCCTTGTCGGTGAGCACCTCGGCCATTTCCTGGTTGGCGGCGCCGCCGAAGGAAACATTCACATCCCCGCCCAGGGCGCGGATGGAGTTGATCTGGGCGCGCATTTTCAGGTCGAAATCCTGACCATCGATCTCGTAGGTGGTGAAGCCGCCCCATGCCGGCTTGTTGGCGGCGGTGGCGGTGATGAAACCAAGGGACAGGTAGCGCAGGCCCTGCTCAGAAGCCACCTTGGCCATGTCGAGGGTGGGCCACAGGGTGGTGTCCACATAGGGGGCGAAGACCTGGCCGGGCCAGGCCTTGATGCCATCGGCCATCAAGTTGACGGTGACCTTGGCGGTGCTGGTGAGGCCGGATGGATCGGCGATGGTGTAGGTGAAGGAATCCGTGGAGGTGAAGCCGGTTCCGGGGGTGTAAACCACCGAGCCATCGGCTTGGACAGCCGTGGTGCCAAAGCTCCCCTGGGAGGCGCTTTTCACAGAGAGTTTGTCGCCGTCGGGGTCGGAGTCGTTGGCCAGCACGCTGATGGTGGCCTTGCCGCCGGCGGCCACAACCGCCGAATCGTCCAAGGCGGAGGGGGCACGGTTGGGGGTGGTACCACCTCCTCCGCCGGTGGAATTTCCATTGAGAATGAAATTGGTGGGGACCTTGTATTTGACGCCGGGCGCGCCATTGAAGCCGAAGGAGACCGAAGCGCCGGGCGCGATGGAGCCGTTCCAGCTTTCGGGGCTGATGGTCCAGGATTCACCGGATCGGCTGGCGACCTTGGCGTTCCAGATGCTGGTCACCTGGCCGTCGAAGGTCCAACCCAACTGCCAAGGATTCAGGGTGGCGGTGGTACTGTTGGTGATTGTGACGGTCGCGGTGTAACCGCTGCCCCAATCGGAGCTAATTTCCACTTTCACCGCCCCGCCGGAGGAGGGAGGCGGAGTTGCCGCATCATCGTTGGTGATGGTGCCCGTGCCGGTGTCTGCTTTGAGCGTGGCTCCCACGGGGGAGGAGAGTTTCAGGGTGATCGTCTCATCCCCTTCCACCACGGTATCGCCGATGACCGCGACCTTCACTGTTTTGGATGTTTCTCCTGGGAGGAAGGTGAGGGTGCCGGTTGCCTTGGCGTAGTCGGAACCCTCGCTGGCGGTGCCGGCGGCGGTGGCGTAGTTGACCGTCACGGTTTGGGTGCTGGCGGCCGAAAGGGTGACGACGAAATCAAGCGTGTTGGTTCCGCCGGAGTTGCCCTCCGTAACTTTGGGGCTGCCGACCGACAGCGTGGGAAGGGCAGGTGCGGGGGTGGTGCCGCCGGAAGATTGCCCGTTCAACTTGTAATTGGTGGGCGGCAGGCGATCCGTGCCCGGAGCGGCGACAAATCCGAAAGCGACGGAGCCCTTGGCGGGAATATCCTTGGCCCAACCTGGGGCCGCCACCAGGTAATGGTTGCCAACATGGCTGGCCAATTGGGCATCCCACAGGGAACTGATGTTGGAAGCGTAATCGAACTCGAGTTTCCAATCGGTGACCGGGGTGCTGTCGAGATTGGTCACCTTCACCGCGGCCTGGTAGCCGGATACCCAGTCGTTGGTGAGGACAAAATCCACGGTGAAGTTGGCAGGCACCATGCGGGCTTCCAGGGCCATCAAGGCGGGAAGGGCGCATTGGCGTGACGGGGAACGGGAGCCTTTGAAAACACCGATATCATTCCTCAGGTTCATGGTGCTTCTCCGGGTTGGGCGAGAGAGATGATAGAATCACTTAGCATCAAATGACTTCAAATGATATGTATTGATGCTTCCGGAAATCTAGTTCACGATTTTGGGGGAAGTCAAAAATATTTCAGAAAAAAATGAACAAATCCTAACCAACTAGCCCAAAGTGGGTAGTTCCTAGAGTTTTCTGTGTGGTTGGCAAATGGTTCGGCTGAAGGCCTTACGGGACAGGTTCTCCTTGCGGCGCCATGCAAAGTTGCTGTCAACGGGATGATCTGACAAGAGCCTGCGGCATGCCACAGGTGGGGGGGAATACTCCGGTGTATGTCTTGCTTTTGATTAATTTTTTAGGGTAGGTATATGTATGTCTGGAATTTATTGGATGACTGCACCACCGGCCAAGTGTTAGTGCTCTTGTGTTTGGTTGGCTATCAGGATTTAGAAGATGCGAAATTTGTTGAAGGCTGCCTTCTCGCTCATTTTTCTTTTTTCTACAAATGTAATCCGCGCTGACATTATTTATGTGGGAAACTACGGCGGGTCTGCCTCTCAGCAGATAGTAAAGTACGACCTAAGCGGCGCTTCTTTGGGTAGCCTGACCTCTTCGAATGTTGATGATCCGCGTGGTATCGCGGTCTCCAAAACGGGGGGTGCAATCTACGCAGCTTCATCGACGTCAAATGCATCCAACTACACGGTCGCAAGGTACACTTCTGGAGGTTCCTTTGTCAGTGGAACAGGCGTGCTCGGGGGCGTTGCTACCGGCGTGGCTGTGGACGCCGCCGGAAATGTTTACACATCAACAATTGACGGCGCTTTTAAGTACACTTCCGGCTCTGGAGCAGCTGTTAGGTTGGCGCCTACAACTAACAATTTTCAAGGCATTGCACTGAATTCCGCTGGCCAAGTTTTTGTAACCGATGCGGATCAACAATCCGTTCGACGGTGGGATGGAGTCAATGCTTTTGTTCAGGTGGCTAGTGGCTTTAACTCTCCCGAACAAATTGCCTTTGACTCAAACGACAACATGTACGTCTCGGACAAATTGAACAACCGAATTCGGGTTTATAATAGTTCATTTACCTTGCTTCGAGATATCACAGGTGTCACCAATGCGATGGGAGTCGGTGTGGACTCATCCGGAAATATTTGGGCAACCAGTGCGGGTTCAACTAATTTGATGAAATACAGTTCAACCGGGACCCTGCTCAACACTTATAATGTAGCCAGTACTTATACAGGATTTCTTACGGGCGGAATCGCTATTGCGGTACCCGAACCCGGTACTATGCTTCTCGGTGCTATCGCTGCCGCCTTTGGAGGAGGCGGGGTGTGGTGGAAGCGCCGTCCTAAACAAGTGGCGCCCCAAAAGCAAGATGCCGCAAGTATTGCCAACTAATACATCCGCCTGGAGCCGACGGCTGCCTTTCCCCGTGGATCCCCGGTCAAGCCGGGGATGACAGGGTGCTGCCTGAATGGTCACGGTTCAGGCGGCTTGCGGGCATCCGCATCCTGCAGGTGCTGGCTTTTACATGGCGGTTTTCCGCCGACTGGCCGGTATCAGGTTCCCGGCTTGGCCAGCACCAGGTGCTGCAGGAAGAAGCGCACGCGTTCGCGCGCGGCGAAGGGGCTTTCTCCGGCCCCGTGGCCCAGGCCGGGCAGGACGAGGTATTCAAACGATTTGCCGGCCTGGATGAGGGCCTTCACCACGCGCAGTGTGCAGGCCGGGTCGACATTGCTGTCGATTTCGCCCACAGTGAGCAGCAATTTGCCTTTCAGCTTGGCGGCGTCGGTCTGGGCGGCCTGTGCCTCGTAGTGGGGGCCGATGGGCCAGCCCATCCACAGCTCGTTCCACCAGATCTTGTCGATGCGGTTGTCGTGGCAACCGCAGTCGGCAACGGCGGCGTGGTAAAAGTCGCCGTGGCTTAGCAGCGCGCGCAGGGCGTTTTGGCCACCAGCGGATCCTCCGTAGATACCCACCCGGGTCAGGTCCAGCCAGGGGCGTGATATGGCCGCCTCGCGCATCCAGATCAGGCGATCTGGGAAGCCGGCATCGGCAAGATTTTTGCAGCAGACATCATGGAAGGCCTTCGAGCGGCGACTGGTGCCCATGCCATCGATCTGCACCACCACGGCGCCGATCTCGCACATTTTCTGAGCGCCGTGCATCAGGCGGAATGACTTGGGCACGAAGGCGTCCTGCGGGCCGGCGTAGATGTATTCGATGACGGGGTATTTGCGCGCGGGATCGAAATCACGGGGGCGGTGGATGATGCCATAGATGGGTGTCTTGCCGTCGCGGCCAGCCGTGACAAATCGCTCGGGCGCGCGCCAGCCCGCCTTCAGCAGGGCGGTGGCATCTGACTTTTCCAGTTCCACCAATAGCTTGCCGGTCTTGGCATCGCGCAATTCGGTAACAGGGGCCAAGTCGACTCGGCTGTGGCGAGCGACCAGGTTTTTGCCCTCGGGCCCGTCCTCCACCTCGTGGGTGCCATCGCCTTGGGTGAGGGGAACCACCGGGCGGCCATCGAGATGGGCGAGAACGAAGTGGACATGGTAGGGGTCTTGCCCGGGATGAATGCCGCCCACTTTTAGACGGAATTGGCCGGTGGACTCGTCAAAACGCTCCACTTCGCGGATGACCCACTCGCCGCGGGTGACTGGTTGCAATTCCTTGCCTGTGGACAGTTCGAACAAGTGCAGGTGGTTGTGGCCGGAGCGTTCGCTCATCCAGATGACGCGATTATTGCCAGGCAGGATACGCCACCAGCTCTTGTGGGCGTAATCGATGAAGGTGGGGGATTTTTCCTCAACCACCACGCGGTTTTTGCCGGTGGCGGCATCAATTTCCATCAGGCGCAGCAACTGGTGGCCCCGGCGGTTGTGCAGGAACCAGAATTTGGAGCCATCGGGTGACCATTGGTCCCGGTTGTTGCTCCAGGGGTTTTCCCATGCGGATGCGTCCAGGGGGATTTCGCGGTTGTTTTCCAGGTCGAACAGGCGGGGCATGTCGCAGTCGATGGCGTCGCCCGGCTTGGGGTAATCGACGGTGGTGACCTTGGGCTGGAGTTGGTCTTTTGGGGCGGCCTCGATGAGGGTGAGCTTGCGAGCATCACCCGCCATGGTGCGCATGGCGATGGCGCGCTTGCCGCCTGGGGCGATGAAAACAGCACCGCGGTAACCATCCTTGGCGGTGCCATCGGTGGTGAGTTGTTTTTCGGAACCATCGGGCCCTTTTTGGAACAGGTTGTGGTCGCGTGTGAACAGGCTGCCGGACGGCGTCGCCCCGCGCGGGCGACCCTCGCCGGTGCCGTTTTCACGGCGTGGTCGCTGGGGTTGGTCGCTATCGATCACCACGCGGCCGGGATTTTCGGTGGCGCGATAGGAGCCCAAATCGCGGCCGCTCAGTCTCACTGACCAGACATGGCCGGCAAAAGTGTGCTGGTCACGTGTCTTGCCAGGGGGGACCGGGCCGTAGGATTTGGCGGAGCCATCCCCGGCCACCCAGAAGATTTCGACGGGTTGTTTCAATTGATTGTCAAACAAGATGCTGGTTTCCGGCCCTGACCCGCCGCTGCGGGCGCGGCCAGCCACCGGTTGCAAGCGATCCTTGGGGTTTTCGGCCGGATTGGTTCCGCCCTGCTTCCACCCGTTTTCATCCCGGATGTAGCGTTTGCCTTCGCATGTCAGCCCGGTCAGGGTGTCATTGGTGCCAAAGGTCAGGCCTTCCAGCTTCAGGTTGCTGGCCTCAAGCTTTGCGCCGGTGGCCTTGGACAATTCCGCGGCCAAGCGTGCATGGTCAAAAGCGGGGCCCTTGGTGCCCTTCGCGGCGTTGGCCAAAACGAATTCCGTCCGGCCGTCCCGGTCGGCGCGATACCAAAGCCGGTCGGCATCGATCCAGTGGATCTTGATGCGGTCGTTTTTCACCAAGCCGACATAGGGTGCCTCGGCTTCGCGCACCCTTTTCCATGCGGCATCCACCGTTTCCGTGGACGGATAGGGAGTGGCGCTCTGCGCGCTGGTGAGCCAGAAGGCGGACAAAAGCAGGGTGAACATAGTGGGGCCGTATTCAGTTCTTGAGGGGGGTGATTTTCCACAAACTCTCGGGGCCCAATTTGGCCAGGTCGCCCACCTTGGGGAGGTTTTCGGTCACGGTGAGGGGGCGCCCGGTGCGCTGGTGGATCAGGCGCACCATGCCCTTGTCGGCCTGCACCATTTGCCAGGTCTGGTGGCCCTCGGTCTTCATGGGGGCCTTCAGCACCACGGGGGTGCCGGGCTTTGCCTGAACCACGGCGGGGGTGAGCATTTTTCCTGTCTTGCGGTGGAGGATGCGGACAAGCCCGGGGCCGATGGACTGGATCTGGAAATGGCCCTCGGTGTCCAGGTCGGCGGACAGCCCGGTCCCCGGGGCGGAAGGCGAGCCACCCGAGCGAATCAAATGGCGCATGGTGGACGCGTGAAGGAGTGAGGACCAGGGTTTTTTGGGATCGGCCAGCTCGGGGTCTGGCGGGGCGCGGTCGTCCGCTTCCGGCGGGCGGATGGATGCCAGGAGTTTTTTCAGATCTTTTTCGGCCCATTCGGCCCGGTCATCCCGGCCGTCCATTGTGTTTTGGCGGATGATGCGCGCGTATTCGGCCTGGAGGGTTTTGCCGGCTTTCTCGAGGGCGGCCTGGTGCGACGGCGAGGGGAAACCCAGTTTGGCCGCCGGATGTTCCTCCAGGGCCTCGTGGTCGTCCTTGAGTTTCTTCACGGTCTGGCGGTCGCCCTTCTGACGGGCCGCCTCGATTTTGCGGTTGATCTGGGCGAGCAGATCTTGCCGGGCCTTTTCCACCGCGTCGACAAAGGCCTTGCGCGGCGGATCAAGCGCCGGATCGGCCGCCGGGTCCTGACCCGGCAGCCAACCAACAGACAGTAGCAAGGCTGTCAGACACCCCATGGGTGCAAGCCGCCGGGCCTCGGGAACTTAGTGCTTGGAAGATTCCCAGTGGGAGCGGATGAATTTGCCGCCCTCCTGGAACACTTCGTCTGGGGTGGGGAACAGGTCGCGCCAGACCTTGGTGGCTGCCGCCAAGTCGGGCAGGGCACGGCCGAAGGCCTCGATGGTGAGCCAGCCATCGTAATCGCGGGCGTGCAAGGCTTTGAAGGCCTCCTGCCAGCGGACCTGGCCGGTGCCGGGGGTGCCGCGATCGTTCTCGCTGACATGCACATGGATGAACCGGTCACCCAAAGTCTCGATGGCATCGGCCTGGCTCTTTTCCTCGATGTGGGCGTGGAAGGTGTCGTACATGCAGCGGAACCAGGGGTGATCGACCGCGTCCACCAAATGCGCCATCTGCTTGGCTGTGGTGACGAAATAGCATTCGAACCGGTTGAGGTACTCGATGGCCAAGCGCACATTCACCTTCTGCGCGTGTTCAGCCACATGGCGCAGGACTTCCACCCCGTGCTTGAACTCCTCGTCGGTGGGACCGTTGCCAGAAAAACTGCCCAAGGCGGAGTGGTAGGGCCCAGCCAGCAATTCGCCACCCAGCGCGGCGGTGCAGTCGAGGGCCCACTTCACGCGGTCGAGCCCGGCCTTGCGGATGGCGGGGTCGCCCGAAATTGGGTTGGCATCGGCGCCGAGGCAGGTCACCACGGTGGACTTGAGCCCCTGACGCGTGAGTTCCTTGCCGATGGTGGCGTAGTGGGCCGGGTCACCCTCGAAAATGGGAAGCTCGACACCATCAAACCCGGCGGCCTTGATCTTCTCGAAGATGGGGAAGTGGTCCTTGGTGACATGGGAACCCCACAGGAGCATGTTCATGCCGAGTTTCATGGCGGAGAGATCCTTTCGTTTTCAGGCGGTTGACTCAAACCATCCGCGGTCTGGGCTGTGACATAAAGCCTACCGATGGAATGGCTTTCGCTCAATCGCCTGAAAGGAATGGCGGGGTTTGGAGATATCGCCGGTTGACAGCAGGATAGATCAGGAGCAATATTGTAGAAGCCCGCCTGACACGAAAACTTCCCGTATCCCGCCTGCCTTGGGAAGTGGTTCCAGAACCAACGGTTGGAAGGAACGCCGACATGTTCTCCCCCCGGCTGCCGCTGAGCGTTGCCTGCTGGACTTTGATTTCTGCCGGTTTCGCTTTGGGGCAGGCCCCGTCGCTTGCCCAATCGATTGACCAGGCGATCGCCAAGGATGAGCCAAGGGTGGCCACCCTGGCCAGCCCCGCCTGTGATGACCTGACATTTTTGCGGCGGGTCCATCTGGATCTGGTGGGTGGTTTGCCTTCCGCGGATGAATCTCGCGCTTTCACGGCTGACAAGGACCTTGCGAAGCGCCTGAAGTTGACCGACCGTTTGCTGTCGAGCCCTGAACATGCTTGGCATTGGGCCCGGGTGCTCGACGCATGGTGGATGGAGCGCCGGCCTTCCAAGAATGTGGATGCCAAGGCCTGGGTGGAATGGCTGCGTGATGGTTTGTCCAAGAATCGACCGCTGGATGGCATGGTCCGCGACATTCTCACGGTGGATGGAACGGATGAGAAAACCCGCGCCGCGGCCCGCTTTGTTTTGGACCGTGAGCTAGACACCCATTTGCTGGTGCGGGACATCAGCCGGTTGTTCCTCGGGGCCAACCTGCAGTGCGCCCAATGCCACGACCACCCGCGCATCGATGATTACAAGCAGGAGCATTATCACGGGCTGCTGGCCTACTACCAGCGCACCTACCTGTTTGACGATCCGAAATTGAAGAAAAAGGTGCTGGCGGAAAAGGCCGAGGGAGAGGTGGAGTTCCAGTCGGTTTTCGACAAGGCCAAGAAGACCCACAAGCGGGCCCCCGGTGTGCCGGGAGGGGCGGAGCGCCCGGACCCCATGCTAGCCAAGGATCAACTGTACATTTCGGCGCCGACCAAAGAGGCGCGGGGTATCCCCAAACACAGCCGGCGGTTGTTGCTTGCCAAAGACCTGACGGAAGGGCGGGCACTGGCACGCAATTTCGCCAACCGATTTTGGGCGCAAATGATGGGCAAGGGGATTGTGCATCCCCTGGACCAGATCCATGGGGACAATCCTCCCAGCCATCCGGCCCTGCTGGAAACGCTGACCGATGGATTGCTGGCTGCCAAGTATGATCACCGGGCCTTGTTGCGCGGCATCTGCGGTAGCGCCGCCTACCAGCGTGGTGGCGAGGCGAAACCGGGTCAGCCCAAGGATGCGGAGGATCGCTTGCTGGTGGCGCGCCTGCGGCCCCTGGGCCCCGAGCAAATGGGGGAGGCGCTGGTTTTCGCCACCGGGTATATGGACGCCGAGCGCAAGGCGCTGGGTGCCAAAGCCAATCCCGAAACGCTGCTTCCCAAAATGGAGGGCCAAGCCGCCCCGTTTGTGAAGGTACTGTCGGCGCCAGCGGGCAATCCGGATCAATTTGAGGCACGGCTGGACCAGGCTTTATTTCTGGCCAACCACGGGCATCTGCAGGGGCTTCTCAATGCACGCGCCGGCAATTTGATGGACATGGCGCTTAAAGAGAAGGATGCCGCCAAGGCCGCCGAGACCATTTACCTGACCATGTTCACCCGATTACCAGTGGCCGAGGAAAAAGCCGAAGTGGCTAGGGCACTGGGTGCCATGGACAAACAGGCCGCCTTGCGCGACCTGCTGTGGGCGCTTTTGGGATCGGCTGAATTCCGCTTTGTGGGTTGATCCAATCCCGGTGATGTTTTGGGAGAAGGTGGCATGAGCGCTTCCATGGCCCGCTACGCGTGCAATTCAACCGAACACACCCTGAGCCGCCGCGGCATGCTGGGGGTGCTGGGTGGAGGAGTGGCGACGGTCGCCTGCGGGGCGGGGAACCTGCTAGCCAATCCCCTGGCCAAACAGCACAAGCGGGTGCTGATGGTGTTCCTCTCCGGTGGTGTGAGCCAACTGGAGACCTGGGACCCGAAACCGGGCGCGCCCACCGGAGGGCCATTCCGTGCCATCCCCACCTCGGCGCCTGGGGTGCACATCTGCGAACTGCTGCCGCATACCGGCATGCAGATGCACCGTTTGGCGCTGGTGCGGGGCCTAAACACGGCCGAGGATGACCACGGCAAGGGTCACTACATCATGCACACCGGGCGGAAGCAGGAGCCCTCGGTGGAGTATCCGCATATCGGGTCGGTGGCAGCCAAGTTTGTGGCTGAAGAGGAGAACCCGCTGCCTGGATACCTGAACATTGTGCCCGGCGGCGGTGGCGGGGCGAATGCCGCGGACGCCGCTTTTTTGGGGCCCAAATACGGCTCGGTGACGATTAGCGATGGCCGGGCCCCGGAAAATATTGACCGGCCGGGTGGCATGGATGCGCAGCGCGATCTGGCCCGGCATGAGATGCGGCGGGCGGCTGACCAGCGATTTTTGGCCCGGCGGAGGAGCGCCATGACGGAGGCTTACACCCAAAGCTACGACCAGGCGCTGCAACTGATGCAGAAGAAGGCGCTGTTTGATGTGAGCAGCGAGCCAGCCAAGCTGTCGGCCAGTTACGGCACGCATGATTTCGGCAGGCACTGCGTGATGGCCCGCAGATTGTTGGAGGGTGGGGCGCCCTTCGTGAAGATCAGCCACACCAACTACGACACGCATCACGAAAACTTTGATTTTCACATCGAGCAACTGGCTGAATTCGACCGGCCGTTCGCCACGCTTCTGGAGGATCTGCACCAGCGGGGCTTGCTGTCCAGCACGCTGGTGATGGTGGTGAGCGAATTCGGGCGAACGCCGGGCATCAACCGCAATTACGGACGCGATCACTGGTCGAAGGCGTGGAGCGTGGCGCTGGGTGGTTGCGGCATCCGTGGTGGTTCCGTGAGCGGCAAGACGAACGCCAAGGGGACCGAGGTGGTGGACCGCCAGGTGAATGGCGGGCATCTGTTCGCCACTTACCTGAAGGCGTTGGGGCTGGATCCGGCCAAAAAATACTATGTCGACCAACGGCCGATCCCGATGGTGGACCCGACCGGGTCTCCCATCAGCGAGGTGCTGGCCTGATGCAGGACAAAGCCAAGCCCAAGGAGGCGCCCAAGCCCGCTCCCCCGCCGCCGGAACCGATTCCCGGCTTCAATCTGGCCACCCTCAAACAAGCGGTGGAACTGAAAAACGGTAGCCCGCTACTGGCGTGCCGATTCAGCCCGAATGGCCGTTGGCTGTACACCAGCGCGCAGGACAACACCATCCAGCAGTGGGACCTGACCGCGGACAAGGATGGCAAGATCGCCGGCAAGAAAGTGGACATGGCCGGTCATGCCTCGTGGACCCGTGCCATTGGTTTCAGCGCGGACAACAAATGGCTGATCACCGCCGGGTATGACGGGCTGCTGCTAACCTGGCCGCTGGGTGCGCCTTTTCCTGAACCGGTTCGGCAGGCGCAGGCGCACACGGGCTGGATCCGTGGCGTGGACTGCCACGGCGAGCGGGTGCTGACCGGTGGCAACGATGGCAGGCTGGCGATCCATCTGCTGCCCGACCTGCGGCCCGGCAAGGCGTGGCAGGCGCACGACTGCCATGTTTACCAAGCATCGTTTTCGCCGGATGGCAAATTCATCCTTTCTGCCGACCTGAAGGGACGGTTGAAGGTGTGGGACGGCTCCGGGCAACTGGTGCGCGAATTCACTCTCGCGGCACTGCACAAATACGATGCCGGCTTTGGCGCCGATATCGGCGGGGTGCGGGCGTGGTCGTTCTCGCCCGATGGCGCCTCCATCGCCTGTTCGGGCATCACGAATGTTTCCAACGCCTTTGCCGGGGTGGGCAATCCGTTGATTCTGGTTGCCAACTGGACCACCGGCGAGATGCGCGCCGAGTTGCGCTCGAAGGAAGCGTTTCAGGGAACTGGCTGGGGTGTGGCCTGGCACAAGTCGGGCTTTATCCTCGGGAGCGCCGGGGGCAACGGGGGGATGCTCTGGGCGTGGAAGGACGATTTCAAGCCACCCGCCAGCCCGCCCAAGAAAGATGAGAAGAAGGAAACCGCCAAGGACGCCAAGAAGCCGGACGATAAAAAGCTGGAACCCCTCAACGAGTTTGTGGCGCAGAAATTGCCTGACAATGTGCGGGACATGGCCCTTTCCGCCGATGGGAAGCGGTTGGCCATCGCCTACCAGGGTGGCGTGGCGCGGGTGTATGCCCTAGCCTGATCAATCGAGGCGGTAAGGGACCAGCACCTCTTCGTCATTGAAGAGAAAGGTGCAACCGCCGGTGGCGAATTTCGGCACATCGGCCACGGCGGCCTTGCCCTCGGGTGATTCCAGGATGGCTTCCATTTCGGCCCGGGTGTCGGTGTAGAGGCCGACGATCATGTAATAGGCAGGTTTCTCGCCCGGGTTGACCGGTTGGCATTTGCCGATGGTCCAACCCTTCAGCCCCTTCATTTTTTTGGCCAGAGGGATGTGCACCGAATGGTAGTAGCGGTCGAAGGCATCCGGGTCGGTCGGGTGGCCATAGAGCACGGTCAGGCGGAACATGGTGGCGGGCCTCGCTGCATCGGAAGCGTTTCACCAGAGCATACCCGCTCCAACGCAACCTGTTGTACCATCGCAACCACCTATTAGGGGGAGAGACATGATGCGTGCGTGGTTTTGTCTGGCGGTTTTTGCCTTCGCTGGGATGGCCAATGCGGCTGAACCGGTGCGGGTGTTCGTTCTGGCCGGGCAATCCAACATGGAAGGCCAGGCGGTAGTGGACCTGGAGGGGAAGGATTACAACCAGGGCCGTGGCACCCTGAAGGCCCTGTACCGTGAGCCTGAGTTGGCCAAGCGGCTGGCGCACCTGCGTGGCAAGGATGGCGACTGGGTGGTGCGCGATGATGTGGTGGTTTGGTACCAGCCCGAGAGGGATCCGTTGAAGAAAGGTCCGTTGGGTTTTGGCTTCACCCCGTATGGGGGCAACCACCACTTCGGCCCCGAACTGCAATTCGGCCATGTGGTGGGGGACCACTTCCGCGACCCGGTGCTGCTGGTCAAATGCGCCTGGGGTGGCAAGAGCCTGTACAAGGATTTCCGGCCACCTGGTTCCGGGGGCGAAACCGGACCCTATTACAAGCGGATGGTGGCGGATGTGAAGCAGGCCTTGGGCCAATTCAAGAAGGATTTCCCCGCGCTTGCCGATCGCGAGCCGGTACTCTCCGGATTCGTTTGGTACCACGGCTGGAATGACGGTGTGGATCCCAAGAACGCCATTCCGCAGTACGAGAACAACCTGGTGCATTTGATCCAGGATGTGCGCAAGGACTTGGGCGCGCCGGAATTGCCGGTGGTGATTGGGGAATTGACCGGAGCCTGGGTCACGGCCCCGGCGGAATGGGAAAAGCTGCGGCAGGCGCAGGCCAATGCCGCCAAGCGGCCCGAGTTGGGTGGCAAGGTAGCCTTTGTTTCCACCCGTGATTTTGTGCGCAAACCGGAGGACTCACCCAACCCGGGCCATGGCCACCATGAGTTTGGCAACGCGGAAACCTATTTCCTGGTGGGGGACGCCCTGGGCAAAGCGATGTTGAAACTGCTGGAGCAGGCTCCGGGGAAAAAGGCCAAGGCTGATGCAGCCAAACCGACCTCACGCACCGACCAGCAAGTGGAAGGGTGGAGGGTGCGGGTGGATGACCGCCTGTTGCAACCGGAAAACCGGGAACTGGCCGACAAGGCCCTTCGGTTTTTGTCCTTCCGTTTAGCGGAACTGAAGGTGGTGGTGCCGGCGGACAAGGTGGCCCGGCTTCAGCGGGTGCCGATCGTGTTGGACCTGAACCACGGCGGTCTGGGGCCGATGCAGTACCACCCCAGCGCCGGGTGGCTGAAGAAAAATGGGTACAGCGAAGACCTGGCCAAGTGTGTGCACCTTCCGCGCGCGGCGGATTTGATGACAACCCGCAATATCCGCGAGCAACCATGGGTGATCCTGCACGAACTGTCGCACGCTTACCATGACCAGGTGCTGGGATTCGACAACCCGCGCATCAGCCAGGCCTACGAGGATTTCAAGAAAAGCGGACATGGAGACAAGGCGCTGCTTTTCGATGGCAGCCGGGTGAAACACTACGGGCTGACCACGCCGATGGAGTTTTTCGCCGAGATGACCGAGGCCTATTTCGGCAGCAATGATTTCTTCCCGTTCAACCGGGCGGAACTGAAGGAGAACGAGCCGGCGATGTACCAGTTGCTGCGGGATGTGTGGGAAGGGAAGTAGCTGGAGTTTTTCAAAGCGGTGATACGCAGTACGGCTGGTTGGCATCATTTTCCAAGCCAGGGGTTTTGGCCCTCCTTACTTTTGGTGGGTGTGGGTTGGATATCCTTCTGTTCCGATCCTGCGGGTTGGAAAGGCCGGGCAGAATGGAATTGGTAGTGAAGCAGGCTGATTCGACTGAGAATGATCGCCGGGTGCGGATAGGGTGACCAAGGCTGCCGAGCCGCTTTAGGTTTTTGGCAGACCGGAGGTTTTAATCATGGCCAATCCGATGCTCCTGAAGCAGGCCCGCCGCAGGGCCAATGCGAAGATCGGCTTCTACATCCATGCTGTCATCTTCACGCTGGTGAACATGGGGCTGGTTGGCCTGAATGTGGCCATTGGCGGTTTTTTGTGGAGCCTGTTTCCCCTGGTTGGTTGGGGGATTGGTTTGGCTTTTCACGCCTTTGGCGTGTTTGGTTTTCCCGGCGCGGCGCAACTGAACCAGCGCATGATCAACGCCGAGATGCGGAACCTGGAAAACAAATCCGTCGCCCAATCCTGAAAACAAGTCAATCGGCTTTCTTTTTGGTCAACGGCCAGGGCTCCACCTGGCTGCGTTTGGCCCAAGCCTCATACATGGCCGCCAGGTTCCGGACTTTTTCCGGGTGCTTGGCGGCCTGATTGTTTGCCTCCACCCGATCGGTGGCGATGTTGTAGAGCTCCCAATCGCCTTGGTGCTTGGCCACCAGCTTCCAATCACCCTGCCGCACGGCCCGGTTGCCCTCGTGCTCCCAATAGAGCGCCTCGCGCTCGATCGGTTTGTTCAGAAAAGCGTTGATCAGGCTTTTGCCCACCAGCGGCGTGGTGTTGGCCGGGTACTGGGCGCCGGTCAGGTCCTTCACCGTGGCCATGATATCGATCAGGTGGCCTGGTTGTTTGCGCAACTCGCCCTTGGCTGAAAATCCGTTGGGCCAGTGGGCGATGAGCGGGGTGCTGATGCCGCCCTCGTGGACCCAGTGCTTGTATTCGCGGAAGGGTGTGTTGCTGACAGTGGCCCAATTGCGGCCGTAGGCCACATAGGTGTCGGCCGGGCCGGGCATCACCTTCTTGCCCATGCGCACCGGGTAGCCATCGCGTGTCTGCGCGGGCACGCTGCCCGCGGCTGCGAAATCCGTCGGCTTCATCACGGGCAGGGTGGGGGATGCCGGGCGGGGGATGTCGGGGTGGTTTTTGTTGCCGGAGCGGCCCATCGGTTCGGCGCAGCCGCCGTTGTCTTGCAGGTAAAGGATCAGCGTGTTGTCCAACCGGCCAGCCTTTCGGAGTTCTTCCACAACCTGGCCGATTCCCTTGTCCATGCGCTCCACCATGGCGGCGTAGACTTCCATGCAGGCGGCCTCCCAAGCCTTGTCCTGTTTTTCCCAGTCGCCGACGGGAGGTGCCATGCCCTGGCTTGGATCCACCAGGCCCAGCTTGGTAGCCTTTTGCAGGCGTCCCCTGCGGATGGGTTCGTAACCCTGATCGTATTTGCCCTTTTGGCGGGCGATGTCGGCGGGGAGGGCGTGCATCGGCCAGTGGGCGGCCGTGTAGGCGACATACATCAGGAACGGTTTGTCGCCATGGTCGCGCTGGTGCTCGCGGATGAAACGGCCGGCGTGATCAGAGATGGCGTCGGTGTAGTAGTAGGTTTCGGGTTTGTATTCGGGATCGGCATAAGCGGAAATCATCGTGTCGTCGCGCACCAGCGACGAGGGATCGAAGAAACTACCCGCGCCGTGGATGGTGCCGTAGAACCGGTCGAAGCCGCGCTTCAGCGGCCAGTTGGCGTGCGGACCATCGGCGGCGGTGCTGTTGGTGACATGCCATTTTCCCACGGCATAGGTGCGGTAGCCGGCGGAGCGGGCGATGCCACCGATGGTTCTGCAGGTGCTGTTGAGCCCGCCGGTGTAGCCGGGTCTTCCAGTATTTTCCAGCATGTGGCCCACACCCGCCTGGTGTGGGTAAAGGCCTGTGAGCAAACTGGCGCGGGTGGGGCAGCAGCGGGCGGTGTTGTAGAACTGCGTGAAGCGGAGACCGCCAGCCGCGAGGGCGTCGAGATGGGGGGTGGCGATCTCGCCGCCGAAGCAGCCGATATCGGAAAAACCCATGTCATCGGCCAGGATGACCACGATGTTGGGGCGGTGGGGTTCTTCCCAGGCGGGGGCAGCGAGGGTGAAGAAGAGAGTCAGGCAGAGTGTCATTATTTTAATTCCGGAGAAAAATGGTTTTATTGCGATATCCAGATAAGGAATTACTTTGGCAAGCGAAAGCCTTCCGTTGGATGGGTTGCCCCCGAACCTTTTCCGTGCCTGCCACCAAACCGGTGGGGTTTGTTCCAGTATCGCCTTCGTGATTTCAAGGTTCAAACCGGGCAAACCTTCGCGAAGAATTCCCCGTGGAGTGATGGGTGAGAAAAAGGTTTTGGAAACTATGCAGCTGAACCATAAGTGATTTTTGCCAGAAGTCGCGTTTAGGAAATTGTGGTTGAAACCCAATATAAATAGCCATCTTTCCTATCTTGCTCATTTGATCCAATTGATCTGTTCTGGGACAATTCGAGTTTATTGATGGTAAGCCTTTTTAAATCTTGGTTCGGGGGTCGATCATGGCTCGTTTAGGGGAAGAGCGCGGTGAGACCACTCGCGGGCAGGTGGCCAAAATTCTGGCGGGCACCGACGGGGTGGAGATCAAAGCCACCATCCCACCCAAACAGATTGCCAGTGCCATGCAGCACTTCGGCCTGCGTGTTGATCAGCGCGAGCGCTACATCATCTTCTTCGACACCCCCTCCAGCGAATTGTTCAACGAGGGGATCATTCTGCGGGCTCGCCGGGTGATTGGCGGTCAGCATGACAGCACGCTGAAGATCCGGCCGGTGAATCCCGACAAGGTGCCACAAATGTGGCGGGACCATCCGGGATTCAAGATCGAGGCCGATGCCAGCGACAAAGGGGTGACCAAATCGGCCTCGCTGACCCTGCCGGTTGGCAAGGGATTGATCAAGGCGGTACTGGGTGGCCACAAGCCCATCCACACCCTGTTTGGCATGGACCAACTGGACATGCTGCTGGGGCTGAAGGCACGGAAAGTGGATTTCACGCAAATTCGCGCGACCACGCCGGTGCGCGCCTGGCGTTGGCGTTTCAGCCACCCCGGTTGCCCCTGGCCAATGACCGGGGAACTGTGGCAGCGGGAGGATGAGGCGCAATTGTTCGAGGTTTCGGTGAAGGTGCCGGTGGTGCAAGCGGCCGCCGGGATTGCCGGCTTCATGGCGTTTTTGGCCGAGATGGGCGCCGAGCGTGATTCGGGCCAGCAGGCCAAGACCCGATGGGTGCTGAACCCATCCACCCCGCCCAAAGTGGTGCAGGCCGAGATGGCCCAGGCCGCGGTGCCGGTACCCGAGGCGAAGCCTGTGGTCGTGGCCCCGCCCGCCGCGACACCCGCCAACCCCACCCCGCCCCCTGTGACAAAGAAGTCGGCCAAGGGTGGCAAAAAGGCGAAGGCCGCACCGACCCCATTGACCGCCAAGGAGAAGGCCAAGGCGGCATTGGCCAAGAAGAAAAAGGCCAAGAAAATTCGCAAGGAGAAGAAGGCCAAGGAGAAAGCCAAGGCTGGCAAGGAAGTGAAGGCCAAGTCCAAACCGGGCAAGAAGAAAAAATAGGAAAAAACCAAGAAAAACCGCGAATCCCCGCGCCCGGTTTGGGTTGCGGGGATCCGTTTATTTTGGAGGTTGGAGATTATCGCTTACTTGCCGAGCTTTTCCAGTTCGATGTCCTTGAACCGGACAATCGCCTTGCAGTTGCCGTGGATTTGCAGGCCAATGATGCCTTCCAGGGGGATGGCCGGGTCTTTCTCGGTGTAATCCACCGTCTGGGTTCCATTCAGCCACAGTTGGATGCGGGGACCCTCGCAGCGGATGCGGTAATCGTTCCAATCTTCCTTTTTCAGCAGCGAGTCCAAAAGTTCCTTCTTGGGCTGGGAAAGCATCTTGTTGCGGCGGCTCTCATCGTAGAGCGCGCCATCGAAGCCTGCGCCGAGGTCGGCCTGATAGCCGACCATCTCGTGGTGATTGGGGACCCGCTTCGAGCGGATCTGCACCCCGCCATTCACGAAACCCTCGGTGCCGACCAGCTTGTATTTGAGTCGGAGTTCAAAGTCTTTCAAGCTTTCGCTGGTGCAGAGGAACTCGTTACGCGGGACAGTCTTTTCGAGTGATCCACCAACGATGGCCCCTTCCTCGATGCGCCAGGTGGTTTTGGTATCCCCCTCCCAGCCGGCAAAAGTTTTGCCATCGAACAGTCTGACCGGCTGGGCCAAGGCGACGGGGGTGATAGCCAGCAGGAACAGCAAAGCGCGGGCGGCCATAATTTCTCTCCGTTGACTGTGTAAGCTGCCATCAGCCTACCCCATGGCAAACCATGGAGCAGCAGTTTTTGGAGGCCTTTTCCGATGCCCGCATATGGGGGATGATGGGCAGACACGGATTTCACAGCCGGGGAGTGGTGCCATGCGCGTTTGGTTTGCCGGATGGGTGGTGTTGGTATTGGGCGCGCCGGTTACCGCGGCCCAGCCAGGCAAGTTGGAGGCGAAGCATGTGCTGGTGATCGCCAACAAGGCGATGGCCGATTCGGTGGAGGTGGCAGAGCATTATCTGGCGAAGCGCAAGGTGCCTCGGGAAAACCTGGTGCTGCTGGATTTGCCAACCGGCGAGGATATCAGCCGCAAGGATTACAACGAGAAGATCCACAAGCCCTTGCGTGATGCCCTGAAGGCACGCAAGGAGCAGATCCGGGTGCTACTGACGGTGTACGGAGTTCCTTTGCGCGTGGGGGGCCAGGAAGCTACTCCCGAGGAGAAGGCGCAACTCGACAAGATCCGCCCGGCGATGGAGGTGCTTAAAAAGGAAATCGCCGAGTTGGAGAAAAAGAAAGCGGACGCCGGGGTGCCCGAGAAAATCAAGGGGGCGCAGGAGAAGCTGGCGGCCCTGCAGAAAGAGGAGGGCAAATACATCCATCCAGAATCTCACGCCTGCGTGGATTCGGAGCTGATGATGCTGTGGATCGACGGCTACCCCCTGGCTCGTTTTTTGCCCAATGAGATGAACTGGCGATTCCCCAAGGCGAAACGCAACAAGAACCACCGGTACCTGATGACGGCCAGGCTCGACGGCCCGGGCAAGGATGTGGCGAAGCGGTTGGTGGATGACGCGGTTTCTGTTGAGGAGGCGGGAGGCCTGCAGGGAAAGGCCTATTTCGATGCCCGTGGCATCGCCTTCAACCCGGAAAAGAAGGGGGAGACGGGAACCGGGTATGAGGGATACGACCAGTCGTACCGGGATGCCGCACAGGTGGTGAAGCAGTCCGGTCTGGAAACCGTATTGGATGACAAACCCGAGTTGTTCAAGGCGGACAGTTGCCCTGATGCGGCGCTGTACAGCGGCTGGTACTCCCTGGCCAACTACATCCCTGCCTGCAAGCTGAACAAGGGTGCGGTGGCGTGGCACCTGGCCAGCTACGAGGCATCGACGCTGCGGGACGCCAAGAGCAAGGTGTGGTGCGTGGGGCTGCTGAAAGACGGCGCGGCGGTGACGCTGGGCCCGGTGGCGGAGCCGTACACGGTTGGATTCCCCAAGCCCGAGGAATTTTTTGGATTCCTGGTGACCGGGGAGGAATCCGTGGTGGAAGTGTACGCCAAGACCGCGCTGCTGGTGAGCTGGATGACGGTGTTCGTGGGGGACCCGCTCTACAACCCGTACGGGAAAAACCGGCCCGGCGACGGTTTGAAGGTGTTTCCCAGCCCCAAGGGGGTGAAAAACATCTTTGATTCGGCGCCCGAGGATTTTTAAGGGGCGGGCAGGCTCAGGTGGCGGCGGGTTTCCAGCGGCCGTCCGGTCCCAAGATTTCCGAGGGCAGGAACTTGCGCTTGTAGTCCATGACCGCGCAGCCCTCCACCCAGTAGCCCAGGTAGACATGGGGCAGACCGCGGCGCTTGGCTTCCTCGATCATCCGCAACACATTCCAGATTCCAGGTGAGCGGGGGAGGATGGCGGGATCGTAGCTGAAATAGATGGCGGATAGCGCGCCGGGGAGGGTGTCAACGAAGCCCAGGCCGACGAGCTTGTTGTCGAGGTAGTAGTACCAGGCCTCCACGGCGAAGGGCTGGTCAACGAAGCTGTCATGGAAGCTGGAGTAGTTGCCCGGCTCGTGATAGGGCCAGCCTTTTTTCTCGGTCTGGTGCTGGTGCCACCGGTCGAAAAGCTCGATGGCCTCCTCATCCATGCATGGCTCGCGGAACACCGGCTCGATGCTGCCGCTGTTGTCACGAATGATGCGCCGCTGGCTGCGGTTGGGCCGGAAGGTTGCGACGGGGATGCGGATGGACTGGCAGGCCTGGCATTCCTCGCACACGGGCCGGAAAACCCAGTGGCCAAAGTGACGCCAGCCGCGCTCCATCAGCAGTTGGTACTCGTCCGCGGTGATCGACTCGACGCGCAGGTGCTCCATCCGCCAGGCCCTGTCCGGGAGGTAGCCGCAGGGGCTGGGAGGCGAGACTTCGCGGAGCGCGATGCGCATGGTTGCCTTCCGGGAGAAAGGGGACGCGGAGGCTCCCGCAAAAGGGCTAGGTGTGGAGATTGTGGAGTATATCCCGCTTGCTGACCAGTCGCTGGCCGCGGCACTCCTCGATATGCATGGTTTTCAGCAGCCGCTTGCGCAACTCGGACTGGATGTTGTCGATGGCGCTCTCGGCGACACTGGTCAGCGGAATGAGGCCGCCGGCACGGCGGTCGTGGCCGCCGGCGCGCCCCAATTTGCCCACCACCTTGGAAAGCAGTTCGCCAGCCTGGGCGTCGGGGACCGCGGCCCGCAGCGACAGGATGAGATTGTTGTTGTAAATGCCGCCGCAGAGGGCCCAATCCACCTCCTCGAAGCGGATCAGGAAATCGACCACCTCGGCGGCCATTTCGGGCTGGGGCAGGTCGTCCACCCAACTGATGATGAGCCTGTCGTAGATGAACGAGTTTTGCAGGGCCTGGAGCAGGCCGTTGAAGTAGGTCTGGGGCAACCGGGCGTTGCGGATGCGGGCCATCAGGTCTTTGTCGGCCAGGGGGTACAGATGGATGAGCGCCTTGTCATCCACCGGGCTGGCCTCCCGAGGGTAGCCGCACAATTCGGTCTCGATCCCGTACAGCAGGGCGGTGGCCAGGCGGGCATCCGGCGAGACCAATTGCTCGCGGAGATAGCTGGTCACCAGCGAGCAGGTGGCACCCAGGCTGCGACGGACATCGACAAAATCGATGTTCTCGAGATCGCCGGGCGTGTCGTGATGGTCGATCACGGCGACCAGGGGGGCGTCCTCGCCCAGGTGATGCCGGCCGGTGTTGGGTTGGCTGTCCACCATCACCACCGCCTCATGGGGATCCCAGGCGATGGTGTCGATGGGCTCGAGTTCGATCTCCAGCAGATCCACCATGGCTCGGTTTTCGGCGCGGGAGATGAGTCCGTCGCGTGTCAGGCGCGTGGGTATGCCGAGTTTTTTTTCCACCAGATGGGCGAGCCCCAGCATGCTGCCGAGGCTATCGGGATCGGGGTTCACATGGGTGACCAGCGTCACGCGCTTGTACCCGCTCAATTGCGCAAGGAACCGGTCACTGCGACGGGCCGCCGCCGGGCGGAGACCGGGCGGGCTTTTGGAGGCTTTTTCGCGTTGTTTGCCGTTGCCGGCCCGGGTGGGTTTGGGATCAGGCATGGGTTTTGGCCAACTCGCAGACGCGGTTCCATTGGGCTTGGCTGACGGGCATCACCGAAAGCCTGGGTAAACGCACCAGGTCCCAATCCGCCAGGGCGGGGTCTTCCTTGATTTCAGCCAGAGACACGGGGCGGGGAAGGGCCCGAACAGGTTCCACCCGCACGGTCGGCTTGGCGTCAGCCGAAGAAGAGGGTGGTAGGGCCGGGCCCTCCACCGCGCGCAATTCAGCCACGACGGCTTTTTCCTTGCCGGTGTGGTAAAGCAAGATCATGTCGTTGGGTCGGATGGCCTGCAGGTGCTTGCAGGCCAGGGCGTTGTTGACGCCATCCCACCAAGTGGAACCTTCTGCAACCAGGTGTTTCCACCCGAAGCTTTCCGGCTCCTGCTTGAACAGCCAGCGATTTTTTCCGGCCATTCCCTGTGCGCCAGTCCCGACGCCTGAAACTTGGGGAGGCCCGGGCGACGCCCGGGCGCAGAATGGATTTTATCGCTTTTCCGGGGAGTTAATCAAGCGATTCGGGGGTGTGGCCAAAAAGGCCGGGCCGGGTTGTCAGGACCGGACCACCAAGTGCGGTTTTCCCTGCTCCCAGGGCCGGATCTCGCCAATAATGGCTGCCGCAAGTGCTTTTCTGGATTGGAGTTGCGAAACAAGTTTTGCCGCGTGGTCCGGGGCGACGCTGATCAGCAGTCCGCCGGAGGTTTGCGCGTCGAAAAAAAGTTCCAGCCTGCGGGAATCGAGCCCGGAACCCAGCTGAAGGTGGGGCTCCACATACTCCCGGTTGGTTTTGCTGGCCCGGGTGAAAAACCGTTTTTGGATAAATGGCTCCACACCGTGAATTACCGGCAGGGCACTCAGGCGGATGGTCGCCTGCATGCCGGATCCCTCGGCCATCTCCAGCAGGTGGCCTGCCAGACCGAACCCGGTGACATCGGTCAGGGCGTGGGCGCCACCCGCCGCGCGCAGGGCGTCGCGTCCGGATTGGTTGAGTTCGATCATGCTGGAGCACGCTTCGGCGAGGAGCGCGTCGGGGCATTTGCGGGCGCGGTGGGCGGTCGTGACAAACCCTGTTCCCAGTGGTTTGGTGAGGACCAAGAGATCCCCCGGGCGGGCGGTGGCGTTGGTGAGCACCTCGTCGGGGTGGACGATACCCGTGACGGACAGGCCGAATTTGATCTCACGGTCGCGGACGGTGTGCCCGCCGACAATGGCGGCACCGGCTAGGGCGCAGCGGTCCGCCCCGCCCGCCAGAATGGGGCCAAGCCAGGTGAGGGCGGGGTCGGTGTCATCCGGGTAGCCCACCAGATTCATGGCGGTCTTCGGCTCGCCATTCATCGCATAGACATCGCTGAGCGCGTTGGCTGCGGCGATTTGACCGTAGATGAACGGGTCATCCACCACGGGGGGAAAGAAATCGACTGTTTGCACCAGGGCGAGATCGTCCCGCAGCTTGTAGACCCCCGCATCGTCGTGCGTGCGTGTGCCCACCAGGAGGTTGGGATCATTGCTGGGAGGCACGAATCGCAGGACCTGCGAGATGCTCCCGGGGGGCAACTTGCCTGCTCAACCCGCGCAGGAGGCGTGGTCGATGAGCCGTTTGCGTCTGCCGAACCAAGCCATGAAAGAACCCCGTGACCACCTGGACAGCCCTTTGTGGATTGTACCAGCGGTCCGGGGCGGTTGTGGCGAAGGTTCAGGCCAAGGCCGAGACTTCCCGGAGGGCCCAAGCCTCGTCGGGGAATTTGCCTTCCTTCAGCTTGCTGTAGACCAGCGCGCCATTCACCGTGAGCTCGAAGCAGCCGCCATCGGAGGGCTGAAGCTCCAGCGAGGTGATTTTTTGCTTGAGGCTGGAGAGCAATTTCGCCGTCAGACCGACGGCTTGGGGTTCATAATTTCACTTGCTGCAATAGCGCAGATGGATCTTCATCCGTCGTCTCCCTGGGGATGACCCTGATCGGGGCAACCGGAAAACCGGCCCGGGCCCAATGTGATTTATATCGGCTGCGCGGACGGAACAGATCAGGAGGGGGTGGAGGCGGCCGTGTTGGGTTAAGATCAATCCATAACCTTGGAAACGGTAACTGGCATGAAATCCCCGGTGACGATCATTCGCTCGGTGAAGGAACGGAAAGACCGCTGCACCATTTGGCCGTTGCGGAACCACCCGCTGGTGCGCGTGGTGGGTTATCCGTTCAAAACAAAACCGGATGTTGGCCCGGCCACGCTGTTATGGACCGATGGTCCTGGCTTGAGCGCGGCGGATGCCGGAAAACCGTTGGTCCTGCTGGACGCCTCCTGGCGCCGCGCCCAGACCATGCGGAGTCATTTCCCCGACTTGGAGTGCAGGAGCCTGGCTGGAATCCGCACCGCATATCCCCGCTGTTCACGCTACGGGACCGACCCGGACGAAGGCCTGGCCACCGTGGAAGCCCTCTACGCGGCTTGCCGGTTGATCGGCCTGCCCACCGAGGGATTGCTGGAGCATTATGTGTGGGCGAAGGACTTCCTGGCCTCCAACGGGTGGGACCAGCCTGAACCAACTTCTGTTTCGGAGTGAACCCATGATCGCGGCGATGGTCTTGTCCTGGTTGTTGGTGCTGACACCTGCTGAAAAGCCGGAGATTGTCGAGGCGTTGTCCAGCGCGGGGGCCAACCGGGCCGAACTGGAACGGGCGCTGAAGGAAAGCACCCCCGAAGAACGGCCGGGCATGGAGTTTTTGATCGCCAACATGCCGGAGAGCGATCGAAAGGTCCTGAAATCTGACTACCTGCTGGAGAATACCCGGCTGGCCTACAGGGCCCGCCGTGAAACCCCGTGGGGCAAATCCATTCCCGCGGAGCTGTTCCTGAATGATGTGCTTCCGTATGCCCATGTCGATGAAACGCGAGATCCCTGGCGCAAAGAATTCTTCGACCTGTGCATGCCCATGGTGAAGGATTGCAAAACTCCCGAGGAGGCGGCCCGGAAACTGAACGCCGAGTTGTTCGGGAAGTTGAAGGTGAAATACTCCACCAAGCGGCGGGCCCCAAACCAGAGCGCCAAGGAGACTCTGGAGACAGGACTGGCCTCCTGCACCGGGCTTTCCATCGTGCTTGCGGACGCATGCCGTGCCGTTTGCATCCCCGCCCGACTGGTGGGCACACCGCTGTGGGCGAACAAGCGGGGCAACCATACCTGGGTGGAGGTGTGGGACAAGGATTGGCATTTCACCGGCGCTTGCGAGCAGGACCCACAGGGCCTGGATAGGGGCTGGTTTGTCGGTGACGCGGCCCAGGCGAAGGGGGATGTCTTCGAGCACGCCATCTACGCCGCCAGTTTCAAGCGATCTAAGGTCTGGTTTCCGATGGTGTGGGCCATGCGGGATCATCAGGTACCTGGCGAGAATGTGACGGACCGGTATGCCAAAAAACCGGTGGCGCCTGAAGGCACAGTCCGGCTGTTGGTGCGTGTGGTGGATGCCTCGGGCAAGCGGATCGCGCGGCCGGTGGTTGTCACTCCCAACAAAGATGGGGCCCGGAAAAAACAGGAAACCTCGAGGGGAGAGACCAACGACCTCAACGACATCGCCGGTTTCGACTTGCCCCGGGATATTGAGGTGGAGATTTCCGTGGAGGGCGTGAAGAAGACCGTGCGCACCTCGGCAAAGGACAAGGAACAACTGGTGGAGATCCGCCTCGGTGCTTGACCGGCCGCGCGGGATTTGAAAAGGAGTGTGGTGATGCGAGTCGATTATTTCGCCCGGATGGGTGTGGCCTTCTTTTTGGCGGCAGGCTTGGCGCGCGCCGAGAAGCCGGTGGATGCCAAGGCGTCGTCTGGCGCGATTGAGGAACTGGCCAAGCTGCTCAAGGGCCAGGAGGGTGGCGTCGCGAAAGCTGGTGACCAACCCTTCGCCTCGGTCCCGTTATCGAAGGAAGATTCGGCCCGGGCCCGGGCGTTGTTATGGGAAGCCCATGTGGATGCCCTGCGGAAGGAGCGGGCGCTGGAACTGGAGAAAAAGGAATTGAAAGAAGGCACCCTGGTGATGCCTTTTTTCACCAAGACTTTTGGTGAAAAACCGGCAACCGGCCGGAGCCTTTGGATCTCGATGCACGGAGGTGGCGGCGCCCCCGCCCGGGTGAACGATAGCCAGTACGAGAACCAGAAAAAACTGTACCAGCCGGCGGAGGGCATTTATCTGGCGCCGCGGGCACCCACCAACACCTGGAACCTTTGGCATGAAGGGCACATCGACCGATTTTTTGCCCGACTGGTGGAGGACTTCGTCGCCCTGGAAGGTGTGAATCCGGACCGGGTGTACATCATGGGATATTCGGCTGGCGGTGACGGCGTCTACCAGATGGCTTCCCGCATGGCTGACTGGTGGGCCGGGGCCGCGATGATGGCCGGGCACCCCAACGGGGTGTCTTTATTGTCGCTGCGCAATGTGCCCTTCGCCCTGCAGGTGGGTGCGAACGACAACGCCTACAACCGGGCGAAGATCGGCGCTGAATATGGCGAGCAACTGGGCAAACTCCGCAAGGAAGACCCCAAAGGCTATGAGAACTTTGTCCGGATCCGCGAGGGGAAGGGGCATTGGATGAATCTGGAGGACAAGGAGGCGTTGCCATGGTTGGCCAAATTTAGCCGCAATCCGGTTCCCGACCGGGTGGTCTGGAAACAGACAGGCGCGACGCATGACCGATCCTACTGGCTGGCGGTACCCAAGGGTAAAGCCAAGGGTGGCGCCTTGGTGATTGCGGAGAGGGGAGAAAATCGGATCAACATCATCAAAGTTGAAGAAGTCGACCAATTGATCATCCGTCTGGATGACCGCATGATCCCTTTCAACGGCCCGTTGGTGGTGGAACACAACGGCAAGGTGCTCCATAACGCGCCGGTCACGCGCACCATCGGCACCCTGGCAAAAACGCTTGCCGAGCGGGGTGATCCCAAGCTGATGTTTGACGCAGAGGTTATGGTGAGTCTGGCGGGGAAGTGATCCCCCCTGACTGTTTGATTAAAACAGAAGGGCCGCGCGGGGAAAGCCTCGCGCGGCCTATTTCTTGCCAGATGCTTGTGCGCCCAACTAGATCTTCAGCACGCCAGTGCTGTCGCCCAGCTTGTCTCGCTGGACACCAGCCTTGGCCAGCATGGCCAGCCACAGGTTGGTCAAAGGCGTTTCCTTGGGGAACACCACATGGCGGTTGCCCTCGATGCCGAGTTTGGCACCGCCCATAAGCACAATCGGCAGGTCATCGTGATTGTGGCGGTCGCCGTCGGAGTTTCCGGAGCCGTAGGCGATGAGGCAACGATCGAGCAGGGAACCGTCGCCTTCGCGGATTTCGGACAGCTTGCGCCCCAATCGTCCCAGCACCTCGGCGTGGAAGAGGTTGATTTTGGCGATCTTTTCCTGTTTTGCGGCGTTGCGGCCGTGGTGGGACAGGTCGTGGTGCCCTTCGGGAACCTTGAGCCACGGGTAGGGCCGATTGGATCCCTCGTTGGCCAAAACGAAGGTGGCGACACGGGTGGTGTCAGTTTGGAAGGCCAGCACGAGCAGGTCAGCCAGCAATTCGAGGTGCTCCCCGTAGGCGGCTGGAACGCCCTTGGGGCGATCGATGGGCGGTTTTGCCGGGGGGGGAAGTTTTTCGGCCCGGGCCATACGGACCTCGATGTCGCGGACGCTGTCGAGGTATTCGTCCAGCTTGCGCTTGTCGCCGGTGGAAATTTTGCCGCGAAGGCTGGCGGCATCCTTGGTGACCGTGTCCAGCACGCTGCGGCGTAGCCGGTCCTTGTCCTTGCGCGATTCGTCGGCGGAAGCACCGAACAGGCGGTCGAACACCAACGCCGGGTTCACCTCCTTGGGGAGGGGCTGGGAGGAGGACCGCCAAGCCATGGTGGAAGAGTAGACACAGCTATAGCCCGAATCACAGTTGCCCGCCATGGCCCCGGCTTCGGCGCCGATTTCGAGCGAGGGGAGCCGGGTGAGGTGGCCCATGCCGCCTGCCGCGATCTGGTCCACCGAGATACCGGAACTGATGTTGGTGCCATCGGTCTTCCGCGCCTGGCACCCGGTGAGGAAGGCTGAAAGGGCGCGGGCATGGTCGCCCGGGCCATCACCATTCGGGCGGGCTTTGTCAGCGGTGAGGCCCGTCAAGACACTGACCTGGTTGCGGAAGGATTCGAGTGGCTTCAGCGTGGCGGGGAGTTCGCTCAGTTTGCCCTCGGCGGCGGGACGCCAGTTGGGCATGTGGACACCATTGGGCACATACATCCACGCCAGGCGCACGGGGGGTTGGCCAGCTTGTGCTACCGATGATTCCGCGGAGGCGCGGACCAAAGATTCCAGCCAAGGCAGACCGATGGTCGCCCCGAGGCCTTGGAGAGCCCGGCGCCGGTTCAGTTGTGCCATGGTTTGTACTCCTCTACTGACGGGCATCAGATTGCTTTTTCTATCTTAACACACAAAAGCTGGCAGGATCGAGGCAATTTATTCGGTGGGCTGGGCGTCGCGCCCGCGTTTTTGGCGAAAGGGCTGGCTTTGGACCACCGCCTTCACCATGGCGCTGAATTTGTAATCACCCTTCCGGGTGGCATCGACGATCCCCTCGACAGCTTTGCGGTCGGATGGGACCAAGCCACGCCCGATGGCGTAGACCAGTAGCCGCTCCGCCATGGTCTTGGTGAACTTGTCCTTGTTTTCAACCAGATAAGCGCGGACATCCTGCAAGCCGTTCACCTTGCGGCCACCGGGCAACTCCCCCGAGGGATCGATCGGCTGGCCCTCGTCCTTGTCGCGCTTGGCTCCCAGGGCGTCGAACGCCTCGAAGGCGAAACCAAGGGCGTCCATTTTCAGGTGGCAGGTGGAGCACGCCGGGTTGGAGCGATGCAGTTCCATGCGCTGGCGTAGTGTCTCCGCCTTGGCATTCTTGGCCGTGGCCTCGAGCTCGGGGACATTGGGGGGCGGGGCGGGGGGAGGCGTGCCCATCAACTGTTCGAGCACCCACTTGCCCCGTTTAACCGGCGAGGTGCGGGTGGGGTTTGAGGTGACCGAAAGGACCGCCGCCATCCCCAGCACGCCACCGCGCGACGGGTTGTTCCCCAATTCCACCCGGACGAATTCCTCACCCTCGATCGGTTTGCCTTTCTCCTTGCCCTTCTTTTCGAAAAGGGCGTTCCCTTTGGTGTCGGTAATGCCGTAATGGCGGGCCAGTCTTTGGTTCAGCCAGGTATGGTCGGCGTTGATGATGTCGAGGATGCTGCCATTCTGTTGGACGATCTCCTCGAAGAGTTTCTGGGCCTCCATCTTCATCGACTTGCGCAATTGCTCATTGAAGGAGGGGAATTTTCCCTTGTCGGGATGGAAGGCGTCCAGGCGCTGGATCTGCAGCCACTGGGGGAAAAAATTCTCCACCAAGGCCCCGGACCTGTCCGCCTTGAGCATGCGGTCGATCTGGGAATCGAGGTTTGCCATCAGCCGGCCGTCAGCGGCCAGCTCCATCAGCTCCCGGTCGGGCATCGTGCTCCACAGGAAGTAGGAGAGCCGGCTTGCAAGCTGCAGTTCGGTCAGGTCATACGGTTCGTCACGCGGGGGGCGGTCATCCGTTTCCAGGCGGAAAAGAAACCGTGGCGAGCACAGGATCGCCAGCATTCCGGTTTTGGCGCCGGCAACCCAATCCTTCCGTTTGGCGCCATCAGCGATCGCCAGGTCGACCACCCCCTGCAGGGCCTGGTTATCCACCTGGCCGCGCCAGGCCTTGCGGGCGAAACGGCCCAACACCGCGCTAATTTTTTCCGCGTCTGGCTTGGATTCTTCCACGGAGAGCAAATCGCGTAATTCGGCAGGGCGGGTGTCGGTGGGACCCTCGATCTCGGCCCATTCCACCATGGCGGCCCGGCCTTCGCCGGGATTTTCCAGCCTCAGGCCGAATTGATACTGCCTGGGGCGCAGGGTGGTTTTTGCCTCAAACACCTGAGGGGCCTTGTCGTCGCCTTCCAGCTTGTGCTTGGCGAGGATCCGTTTGTCACCGACGAGGATGGCCATCTCGGGGGCCTTGCCACCCCCGGGAATCCCGTAGGCCTTGAAGCGCAGGATGTATTCGCCGGTTTCGGTGACCTTGTAGGTCTGGAACAGGCGTTCTTCCTTCAATTCGCGGTAGCGTTTCACATCCCCTGGATTCTTCAGCGCGGGTTCCAGGTAGCGCGAGGACAGGTTGCGTTTGGCGGGTTTGGGCGCCTTGAGCTGGACGGCTTTCTCGAGCGCGGTTTCCGCGGCGGAGAGATATCGCTCCATCAGCAGGGGAGGCAGGGACAGTGTTTCGGCGTTGTTGTCGAAGCCGTGCCCGATGTCATCGGAGGGGAAATCGCCTGCGGGGTTGAAATCAACGCCTAGAAGGTCTTTCAGGGTATTGGCGTATTCCACCCGGTTCAGCCTCCGGGGTGGAACCAGCCCGGGATCCGGTTTGGCGAGCCGATCGGCCGCTTCGAGTATCTCGTTGATCCTGTTTGTGAATCCCTCGATCTCCACCGGGGTGGGGCGCACCTTGGTTTTGGCGGGCGGCATGTCGCCGCCCTGGGCGCGTTCGACGGAATGCTCCCAGGCGGCCCTGTTTTTCACCACGTAGGCGGGGTCGGATTTTTCGAGCGAAAGGCTACCCTTGGCTTTTTCCCCCTGGTGGCATTCGAGGCAGTGTTTCTTGACAAAAGCAGACAAAGGGAAGGCATTAGCCGGCGCGGAGGGTTGGTGACAAGTGGCCAGCAGGAAATTCAGCAGAAGCATGAGGCGATCACCTCTTGGGGCGGGATACCTCATTTTAGCCACCCCATCGCTGGAGGGCCACACCATCAATGGCCGGGGGGTTCCGTGAGATTTCTCTCATGGAACCCCCCCATGATTTTTAGGTTAGGGCCTTTGGATGTCATCCAACCGGAGCGTTTTCCGCCTTCAAAATGACCCGGAATCCCAGGTCTTTCTGTTTGGGGGCATCCCGATTGGCCGCCAGCAACCTGAGCCATTCGGGCGGGTTGGGGCCTTCAGGACCGAAGTAGGCCATCGCCACATTCTTGTGGAAACACCGCTTGGGGTGGGAGGCTTCGATCACCAGCCTCTGAAGCAGCACATATTCCCCGGGTGCCACCACCGCGGTGGAGGGTTCCAGGTGGTCATTGATGAAGACCACATCCTTGCCCGAATGGGACCGCCCGTTGAAGTTCGCGCCCAGCACGGTTCCCCCGTCAGCCATCAGGGTCACCTCAGCGTTGGAAAGGGAACAGAAACCGTCCCCATCCCGTGAGGCCCAGAGCTGACCCACCAGATGAGCGTCCAAAGTCAGTTTCACGCCATTATTGCCATGCACATGGAGTATCTGGGTGACCTCGCTGACGATCTCAGCCCGGCTGCATTCCAGGGGGTTGCCCCCGGCCGCGACAGCGCCAGTCATCGCTACAGCCAGGGAATCCACCTTCGAAACATTCACATCCAAAGCAGGAATGTGGGTGTAGCCATGGCCGGCCTGGTGTCCATTAGCCGTTCCGGTGCGCTGGCCGGGCACGAGTTTCGCCGGGGAGTCAGCCGCGATCAGGCGGGATTTCGAAAACCCAGAGCCCAGCAGGGCCATTCCGCCCAGAAAAAGCGAGGCATCGCGTCGATTCATGGGTCCGATTCCGAGGGGGCAGGGTGGTCGGTAGGAGGCAGTCACCGGCTGGCGGGCCTGAACTGTCCTAATCTGAATCGGCTGGCTTTGGCGGAAACTACAGAAAAGCCGGAAGATTCCACCCAGAAGGGGGAAAAGGAATATTGGTCAAAAGGTAGCCATCAGAAAACCCGGCACAAATCCCGCAGGGCCTTTGCCAGGATGTTTTCGTGGGGATAGCCGTGACCCAGGTGCTGACGGAAGCCCTCACCCGCCGGGAAACCTGCCAACCTGCCCCGGGAGCCGGCAAATTCGCGCATGGCCAACAGGTACTGGTCCATGCCGTGCTGACGGGCCAGCCAATCCCGCTGGCTGGCGTGGCAGGCGAGCATTTTTTCCTTCAGGTTCAGTGTGGAGGAAATGTCCACAACCTGGGCAGGAGAGACCGCTTTGCCCAAGGGGTCGATCCCGTCGAGCGGATCGCAGTAAAACAACGCGGGGATGTGCTCCAGCGGTGGCGCGCCGGTGCGTGGGAACAGGTTTGGCACCGCGGCATTGAAACACCCCGCGCGAGCCAGCAAACTGGCCACCTCATGATCGGCCATGTAGTCTGCCGGGCTATGGGCGAGGACCAATGTGGGCCGCACCCGCCTGAGGAGGGACACCACCTTTCGCAACGGTTTGGGGCCGTAAAAAAGGAGCAGGTCTTTTTCCTCCAGGCAGGTGTAGTCCGCCCGGATCAAGCTTGCCGACTGAAAGGCTTCCTTTCTTCGGATTTTGGCGATAGCAGCACTGTCCAACTCGGCCGATCCGCAATCGCCCGGTGTGAATGTGGCGACATGGCATCGCCAACCCAGGGATGACAAGTGCGCCATGGTTCCTGCGCACAGGATCTCGGCGTCATCGGGATGGGCCAGAAGGCTCAGGACCGTGCCGGGGCAACCGGGGTCAGGGTCCATCCGCGTTTCCTCCGGATTTGGCACCGGCTTATTCCCAGGGGGGCAACGGCAGGGTGGGGGGCCGATTCTTGGCCACCTCGCCGTCACGGCCTTCCACGGCGCTCTTCGCGGTGGAGGAAATGATCTCGAGTTTTCTGGGCCAATCGTTCTGGTCGTAATAGTCCAGCATCGGGGGAGTGAGGGAGACCTCGGCGAAAGGCACCTGCTCGTCCAACTTCGTGAGCACCGAATCCAGGCGACGCTGCACGGCCACGCTGGCCAGTTGGCCCAGGGCGGGGTTGCCGGCGGCGGCACCGGCCAGATTTCCGGCGAGCATTTGCCTGGCCAGCGCGCGGGCAAGGTAACGCTTGGCAGCGGAGATCTGGGGTTCCTCCTGCTCCTTGGCAAGTTGCGAATAACGCATTTCCAGCAGGTAATTATCCTCCTGGATCACATCCTCCTTGCCATATTCGGTGAGGACTCGCAGGGACGTATCGGTGAACCAACCCTGGCGCTGCTTTGGCTCCAGCAGCACCTTTTCGCGGTAGCCCACCAAGGCATCGGGTCTGCGGAGGATTTTCAAGGCGTCGCGCTCGTTGAGCATGGCCTGAAAGCGAGAAAGCGTGTCCGCCTCGAAAAAGCGCTTGCGGGCGATGGCGAAAGCGGGATTTTTCTCCGCCAAGGCGCGGACATAATGCGGTCCAAAATTGCTCATTTGACGGTATGCATCGTATTCACGCAGGTAATAGTGGTCGCGCCACGACTGGGTCAGTTCAGGAGACCACGTCGGGTCGGGTTGCTCGTGAAGGGCGGGGGCCGATCGCAGGGCGGTTTCCAGACGCTCGGAGGAGCCTTCGTACAAGGCCCTCACTTCGGGAGTGGCCAGGATGGTATCCCGGTAGAGCTTGGCATTGTTGTCCATGTTCCGCTCGGTCAACGGGTCGATGACCATCTTGTTGGCCTTGGCGATCTCGCGCCAGACGCGCTCCGTCTCGGCGATGGCCGGCGCCAGGACATTGCTTCCCTTGCCCAACACAAGGGCCTTGTTGGCGATCCAATCCCGCAGGACATAGCCGCCGCCGGGTACCTGGGCCAGGGTGCTCCCGGACCTTGCCGGATCGTTGTCGCCCTCGTCGGCGTCGAACCAGCCTTCCTGCATCAACCTCTGCCCCATCTTTTCCTGCATCAGGCCGGGCTGGGTCCTGAAAATGATGGCGGCCATGTTCTTGGGTTTGCGCTGGGCCACGCGGTCCTCGATAGGCCGCGTGGAACCGGGGAATTCCCCGGCCTTGGGTAGCGGCTCCTGCGCGTACCGGTACCAGGCGAGCGCGGCGGCCCACGCGTCGAACTGGTCGTTCAGCCACTGTTCCGTCTTTGTGGCGTAGTACTGCACCGGTGCGGCGGGGTCGTATTCCTCATTCACCCCGGGGACACGGTCCGGTTTTCCGGGTACCGAGGGGAAGCGGGCCAAGAGGTTTGGATTCAGGGGAGGGAGGGTGTCCGGCGCGCGCCATCCATTGGGGCCGGGACGCCGGTAGGCCTCGGTGTCATACAGCGAGGGGATGGCTTGGCTGTCATCGAGGAAACGGATGAAGGCGTCGGCCGAATCACAGACAAACTGGGTTCGTCGGCGTGCCCGCCCGCGACCCCTTTCGGCGCGGACATTCAGGTATTCGGGCCGGGTGCCTTCCTTCAGGCGGCGCACCAGGGTGGGGTAGCGCAGGCAGAAAGCCTCCAATTCCCTCTCGGCTCGGTCGAAGCGGGCCAGCAACTTCTCGCGGGCCGTTGCCGCAACCGCCGGGTCGATGGCGTCGCGCTGCTTCTGCAACTTGTCTAGATCCGCCTGGGTTGTTGCGACGGGGAGTTCCAACACCTTGTCACCCCGGGCGGCCCGCAAGCCGGCGAGCGCAGAGTCCACCGGGTTGGCCTTTCGATAATCCTCGAATCTGGTTTCCGGAATGAGGGTGCCATCGGCGACAACCACCCGGTCGGTCAGCAGGGGCAGGGAACCCATGGCGCCCCACAGGCCACCGGCGAGGGGCGGGACGGAGAACAGGCCCGTGTTTCCCTGCTCGGTTTTGTCCATCCAGGCGATGGATCGCTCCGTCGCCGACATGGCCATGTCCGCGGGGATCATTTGAGGTGCTTTTTCTTCCTCGGGCAGGTTCAGGATGGTGTCGATCTCGGCCTTGCGGGCCAGACGGAGCCTGAGCCTCCATTCAGCCAGCGGATCAGATTTCCGGATCTCGTCACGGGTTGATTGGAAGCGGTTCCAGCGCACCTCCGCTCCCGGCTCGCCCGCCACACCCCGCTCGTCGAAAACCTGGAAACGCCTGGGCTCGCGCTCGGCCGGCGGCACGCAGGCCAACTGGAAGAGCGAACGCATGATGTTCGTCTCGTCGGACTGGTTGATCTTGTGCTGCTGGTAAAGGCCCAGGTTGAAACGCAGGTCGGGGTTGAAACGGTTGCGGCGATCGCCCTCCGCGAGCATCTCGCAACCCCGGGAGAGGTAGTAGAGCTTTTCCCTTGGCCGATCCACCTCGGCGTAAACGTTATAAGCGAAATTCCAGCTCTGGAAGAGCCACGGGGTGATGAAGTGGGGCTGCAGCTTGGTGAGGGAACGGACGACCAGCTCCACCTCGTTCCAGCGGTTCTTCTTCTGGAGCTCGGTCGCCTCGTACCAAAGGTAGGCGACCGCCATGCCGCGCGATCCCGTCAGGGCCAGCTCGACTGCGCGGCCCGTTACCTCTACGTTGCCGACATCCTGCTCGCGCAGGCCGTTCTTTTCGGCGTTGGGGTTCACGACAGAGTCGCGCCAGAGCCATGCGACCGTGAGCAGGACCCCCATGCCGACCAGGTATGCAATCTGCCGATTCATGCCACCGCTCCGATTGGATCCGGTTGTCCGATCCGTGTGTCTGTTTGCCGCCGGGCGACCCGGCCCCTTGTCATGTCGGTCCGGCCACCTCGCGCTCGCGCAGGGCGTGGTAACCCAGCAGCAGCCAAGGGAGTAGGTAGGCCACGGTCCGCAAGGCGTTGGCCGCCAAATCCGCGCCGCCGATGTTGAAGCCGTTGCTCACATATTCCGTGAAGGACAGCGACTGCACCTCAGGCAGGAAATTCAGGAGCCCGCCCAGGAACTCGCGCAGCACGCGGTCGGTGTTCATGATCACATTGTTCAGCGCAGTGTTTTCCAGTTGTTTTCCGGCCACCTCATTGGTGATCAGGCGGGAAAGATTCTCAAGAGGGCCGCCGCCTGAAACCCTGCCCAGGACCAGAGCCAAAAGGAAATCCTGGAATTGGCCGAGCATGAAGATGAAAAGGGCCACCAGCAGGCTGACCACCCCGGATAGGTAGGTGCTCAGCACAAGCGATAGCGTGGTGACCAGCAGGATGCGCAGCCAGAGCCCCATGGAGGCCTTGGTGAAGTTCCAGGAAAAGCGAAGCGTGTCGGCGCCACGGGCGGTGTCATCCTCGCGGAAATACAAGTCGTAGCGGGCCATGCCGACATATTGGGTGGCCTCCTTGCAGGTGACGGTGACGATCACCGGCGGCTTGTCCGCCGGCCCGGTTTGCGCATTGGCGAACAACTCGCCAGGTATCTCCACGGAACCAGTGCTGTAGTCGTAGAAAGTGATGGAGGCGGCGGGCTGGAAGTAGCCGAATTTGCCGGCCAGCTCCTCCGGCTGCAGGGCCGGTTTGCCCTCGCGTTCGCGCGATTCGCGCTCGAGTCGCAGCTTTTCGGCGTCGTAATTGCGCGTGGTGAAGACGATGCCAATACCCACACCCTGGTTCTCGAAACCCTTGGTGGTGCGGTAGATGTCGAAGGTGAACTCGGCGGTCACCCGCTTGCGGGCGGCCAGTGACGATGGCAGGGAGGTGAAGTCCCAAATGGCCTTGGGCAGCCCGCCACCCTGGGCAGCCGCTCCCGAGATGTAACCGCGGTAACCCCACTCGCGACCCACATTATCGCCTTCGCGCTCCGACCCGGTGTTCTCGTAATGCAGAAACCCGTAGACGGGCGAGCGGGCCTTGAGGCTTTCCTCGGCCGCCTCAGGGCTGACCCCGCGCAGGATGTACAACAACCCGGCCCCCGTCAGCACCGCCAGGATCAGTGTCAGCAGGGACATGTAACCCAGCAGGCGACCGAGCAAAATCTCCACCCGCTCCACCGGCTTGGTCACGATGAGGAACAAAGATTGGCTCTTGATGTCGGCGGGGATGCCGAACGCGGCCAGCAGGGCGCTCACCATGAGCAGGATGACCGTCATGGCCCAGAAAACGACGGTGACATAGGTACGAATCTGGTCCGACGCCTTGGAGGGGATGAACCACGATCCGAACAGGAGGATGAGCAAAAGGCCGGTGAAGGCGTAAAGCACCCTTTTCCGGATGGCTTCCTTGAAGCTGAGCTTGGCGATGGCGAAAATCCGGCGAAAGCTCAGGCGGGGCAGGTTGACCAGAAAGGGCAGGGCCACCGCCAGGATGGATGTCAGCGAACTGAGTGCCATCAGGTTGTTCACCCAGTCGGGCCGGATGGTGGTGGCCAGGGCGGCGGGAGGCGTGGTTTCCGGGTCGTATCCTGGCCAAAGGGGGCGGGTGAACTGGACCAGGCAGAACAGGTCCAGACCGATCATCGGAAGCGACATGAGGGCCAGAATCACAAAAGCGGACCGGGTGCCGGAGCCCACCTTGGATACCTGCCTCCAACCACGGAAAAGGAACCAGATGACCAGACAAAGGCTTGTCACCGATCCCACCGTGAGCAGGTAATACTGCAACACCGGCCAGTTGAGCACGCTCGAAACGGTGAGCGGGTCCCGTTCCAGGGAAAGGGCCGCGAAAAACGGCTGGGACAGTGTTTGTGAAGGATCGAGCAAACCTGTAGCCATGCTTGTCGCCTTGAGAGAGGCCATCTGGTGTGGGACCAGCCGCGTTGTCAATTTTTGGTGGCGGCCGAAGTCGGTGTGGATTGTTCGCCGGGCAGGAAGCGGCGACCCGGGCGGGCCTTGCTCTCCTCCACGATGCGCAGGAAGTAATCTTCGAGGGTGGTGGTTGGGTTGCCCACAGTATCGAGGGTGCCCCCGTGGCGATTGAGCACTTCCCGCAGGTCCTTCTCCAGTTCGGGCGTGAGCCGAACCTGGCTGGCCCGCATCTCCACCCGCATGGTGTCTTTCAGCAACTCGCTCACATGGCCGTAGCTTTGAAGGTCACCCTCATGAAGGATTGCGATCCGGTCGCAAATATCCTGCACATCCTCCAGCCGGTGGCTGCACATGATGACAGTCTTGCCCTCGTTGCGCAGGTCGCGGATGAGGTCCTTCATCCAGCGCGCGCCCAGGGGGTCGAGGCCAGAGGTGGGTTCGTCGAGGATCACCAGCTTCGGATCGTTGATGAGCGCCTGGGCCAGGCCGATGCGCTGGCGCATGCCCTTGGAATATTCGCGAAGTTGACGCTTCTTGTCCCGGCCGAGGCCCACCCGGTCAATCAGTTCCTGGGCGCGCTTCACGCGTACGGAAGCGGGAAGATCGAACAGGCGCCCGTAGAAATCGAGAGTTTCCTCGGCGTTCAAGAAGCGATAGAGGTAAGACTCCTCGGGGAGGTAGCCGATCAACTCGTTCTTGCGGACATCGGTGGTGGATTTGCCCATCACCGTGGCCCGGCCCTCGGTTGGGAATAACAAGCCCAGGAGCAGCTTGATGGTGGTGGTCTTGCCGGAGCCGTTCGGGCCCAGCAACCCGAAGATCTCCCCCTGATTGACCTTGATGTCCAAGGCCCGGAGGGCCACTTTCTTTTTCCGTCCCCAGAAGTCGAGGAAGATCTTGGTCAGTTTTTGCGTTTCAACAACTGGCTCGGCCATGAATCCGCCTCGCGCGAAGTGCCATTCGGATTTCGAAGGGGAGTAGGGGGGACTAACCCGATTCCCGAAATACGGCCAGAGCCGCTACCTTGTTCGCCAGGTCACCCGGGCGGGCCACATGCCACAGGGTGGGCAAAATGGAAGCGGTCAGGCCATAATCAGCATGATAGATGGCCCGGATAGGCAAGCAAGCATTCCGCAGGGCCAAAGGTGGGTATGCAACCCCATGGGGCTGTGAAGTTTGTGCGGAGTTAACGGTTGATCATATTGTTGCTGATTTTCTAATATATATTATAATATACGATTATATTTTTAATGTATTTTATTTTGTTCTCAATAGTTCTATGTTGGAGTTGTCGATTTTAGATGGTATGATTTGACCGTTATCGATTGATTTTTGGGATTTGAATGAAATACCGGGGCCGACTTCCCGCCTTGCTGGTTGGTCCTCCTGACTTGGTCGTTTTGGATCAGTCCCTTCGGACTAATTGATGCAAAGACTTGTCGCATCGTTGTTGGTGCTCCTGCCTGCCTTCACTGGACCAGTGGCGGCCCGGGAAGGTTTGTCACCCGCAGTACCCACTTTTGAGCGGGATATTCAGCCGATTTTGACCCGCCATGGGTGTAACGCGGGCCCATGCCATGGCAAGGCTCGGGGCCAGAATGGTTTCGCGTTATCTTTGTTCGCCTACGATCATGATTTTGACCACAATTCCCTGTTCGGGCAGGCCCGTGGCCGCAGGGTCAATCCGGAAGCTCCGGACGATTCCATCCTGCTGCGGAAAGCGGTGGCGTCCATGGCCCATGGAGGGGGGCGTAAGCTCACCACAGACCACCCGCATTACAAAGTTCTGAAGGCCTGGATCAGGGCGGGAGGGCCCCGCACCCCCAAGGAATCGCCCTCCTTGGTGAAAATCTCGGTTTCTCCGGACCGCAGGCTGTTGGAGCCCCGGGCCACCCAGACTCTCGGAGTGGTGGCGCATTGGGCTGATGGAACGACCTCGGACGTGACTTCCCTGGCGCTTTTTTCCTCGAGTGAAAGCGCGATCGCGGCGGTGGATTCCCAAGGATTGGTGAAGGCCGGCCCCTTGCCAGGCGAGGCGGCCATCATGGCCCGTTTCATGGACCAGTTCGCGGTTTGCCCGATCCTGATTCCCCAACCCAAGGAAGGCGCAGGTTCGGGTGCGGGAAATCCAACCGGTTGGCGTGAAAACAATCCGGTGGATGCCCTGGTCCGGGGCAAGCTGGATCAGCTGGGGTTGGTTCCCAGCGCGGGCTGCACCGACGCCACATTCCTGAGAAGGGCCCATCTGGACATCATCGGCACGCTCCCTGCCCCCGCCGAGGTGGAGGCATTCCTCGCCGACAACTCTCCGGACAAGCGGGCACGGTTGGTGGAACGGCTGCTCGACCGGCCGGAATATGCGGATTTTTGGGCTAATAAATGGGCGGATCTGCTTCGCCCCAACCCGTACCATGTCGGCATCAAGGCGGTGATGAATCACGACACCTGGCTGAGGGAACAATTCCGCCGCAACCGGCCCTACGACCAGTTCGTCCGAGACCTGCTGACCGCCAAGGGCAGCACATTCGAGGACGGGGCCACCGTTTTTTACCGGAATCGCCGGGAACCGGACGAACTGACCACGATGGCCTGCCAGTTGTTTTTGGGTATCCGCCTCGACTGTGCCAAATGCCACCACCATCCTTTCGAGGTCTACGGGCAGGACGACTTTTACTCGATGGCGGCTTTTTTCAGCCGAATCGGGCGCAAGGGTGTGGGGATATCGGCACCCATCTCCGGGGGCGAGGAAACCATCCTTGTCGCCTCCTCCGGTTCGGTGAAGCACCCGATCACTGGCAAGGAAATGCGACCGGTGGCGCTATACGGCAAGGCGCCCGAGGTTCAGCCCGGGGCCGATTTGCGGGAGGCTTTCGCGACCTGGGTGACCGCGCCGGGGAACGCGAATTTCGCCCGGGTCATGGCCAACCGCGTCTGGGCGGACCTGATGGGCCGGGGAGTGGTGGAGCCGGTGGACGACCTCCGGGCGACCAACCCCCCCACCAACGGCCCCCTGCTGGATCATTTGGCCGAGGTGTTCCGCAGCGGTGGCCATGACATCAAAAAACTGATCCGTCATATCTGCGCCAGCCATGCCTACGCACTCTCCTCGAGGCCCGAACCGGGCAACCGGCTGGACAGCCGGAATTTCGCACGCCATTACCGGCAGCGCCTCCGGGCCGAGGTTTTGCTGGACGCGGTGAGCGATGTGACGGGAATTCCCGAACAGTTTGACGCCATGCCGCCCGGATCCCGCGCCATACAGGCGTGGACGGTGCGTTTTGAATCGCAATTTCTGGATGCCTTTGGCCGTCCCGACCCGAACCAGGACCCTCCCTGCGAGAGGCTGGGACAAACCACGGTGGTTCAGGCGCTTCACCTGATGAATTCTCCGAACATCGAGCGCAAGGTGAGCGACGATCGGGGCAGGGCCCGGACGCTATCCGACGCGGTGGCCCGTGGCCAAAAGAAACCCGAGGATGTGGTGCTGGAACTGTATTTGCGGGCCTATGGCCGCTTTCCTTCCACGGAGGAGACGGCCAAAAGCCTGCGCCTCCTAGCCAGCATAGAAAAAGCCAAGCTGAACCGGCGGGAGTGGGTGGAGGACATGATGTGGTCCCTGCTAAACTCGCCGGAATTCCTGTTCAAGGACTGAGGGGTGTCGTCATGAAAACCCGGAAACCGAACCGTTGTCTGGGCCCCAGCCGGCGCGACAGCCTGCAACTTGGATTGACCGCCTTGTTGGGGGGAGGGCTTGCCACCGCCCTGCGCGCCTCCGGTTCGGGGACAGACAGCGTGCCAGGCGTGGCCAAGGCCTGCATCCTTATCTGGATGGATGGCGGTCCAACCCATTACGAAACATTCGATCCCAAGCCGGATGCCCCGGCCGAGTACCGGGGAGAATTCAAGACGGTGGCGACCGGTACGCCCGGTGTGTTTTTCTCCGAGCACATGAAAAAACTGGCGGCCATGTTCAACAGGCTGTCGGTGATCCGTTCCATCCGTCATGACCAAGGCAACCACGGCGCCGGCAACCACTACATGATGACCGGTGCGCCACCCCGCATTCCGGTCGGGTGCGGCGCCTTTGTCAGTTTCCATCCCAGCCTTGGTTCGGTGGTGTCGCATGAGCTGGGCGCCCCTCCCGGTGTGCCGCCCTACTTCAGCCTTGCCGGGATGGCCCGTTCCGGTGGGCCGAATTTTCTGGGGGAAAGCCACGCCCCGTTTGTGGTCAACGGCGACCCCAACAGCGCCGGTTTCAGGGTGCGGGATGTTCAGCTTCCCGCGGGATTGGTTTCAGCCCGCCATGACCGCCGCGAGAATTTCCGCAAGGAAATCGACACCTTCAGGCGGGATTTGGACAAGGCGGCCGCCGACCCCGCCGTGGCCCTGGATCAGCACTATCAACAGGCGGCAGACCTGATGCATTCGGAGCGGGCACAGGCGGCCTTTGACCTGTCGCGTGAGCCGGTGAGGGTGCGTGAACTGTACGGCCGCAATTCATTCGGCCAGCGTGCCTTGCTGGCCAGGCGGCTGGTGGAGGCAGGGGTGCCGTTCATCACCATCAACGACGGGGGATGGGATCATCACACCAAGTTGTTTGACGCGCTGAACAAGCGCCTGCCCCCGTGGGACCAGACTGTCGCCGCCTTGATCAGCGACCTGGAACAGCGCGGCCTGCTGGACAGCACCCTGGTGATCGCCTTGGGGGAGTTCGGGCGCACGCCGCAGGTCAACAAGGACGGTGGTCGCGACCACTGGTCCAATGCCATGAGCGTGTTGTGGGCCGGTGGGAAAACTCCCGGTGGCCAGGTGATCGGCAGCACCGACAAGAAAGGTTTCGCGGCGCTGGAGCGGGTGCTGTCACCGGAAAACTTCGCCAGCACGATCTACCGCAAGCTGGGAATCAACCCGGACCATATCCTGTACGCGCCCAACGGGCGGCCCAACCTCATTGTCAGCGACCCGACCCCCATCCGGGAATTGATGGGATGACGCGAGTTTCCGGCTTGCTGCTGGCGCTTGTCCTCGGGCTTTCCAGCAGTTCAGAGGCGGGCGCGGCCCCTGCCATGGATTGGCTTTTCCCCGCCGGGGCGAGCCGGGGCGGCACTGTCGAGGTCACGGCGGGCGGCAAGTTCGACCAGTGGCCCGCAAGGTTTGTCTGCAATCATCCCGGGGTCAAGGTCAGCCCGCTGAAAGACAAAGGCAAGCTATCCATCCAGGTGGCGGCCAACGCCACGCCGGGCCCTTGCCTCATCCGGGCGCTGGACGATTCCGGCCCTGGGAACTCCAGGCCGTTCGTGGTGGGGCATCTGCCCGGAGTGACCGCCAGGGAACCGGACAACGAACCCTCCTCGGCCTTGCCTGTGACCATTCCCGCGTTGGTGGAAGGGAAACTGGAAAAAAGCGGAGATGTCGACTGCTTCACGGTGGAATTGAAGGCGGGGCAAACCCTGGTGGCGTCCCTGATGGCCAACCACCTGTTGGGAAGCCCGATGGACGCGGTGATGCAGGTGGTTAGCCCGACGGGAATTGTCCTGGCACAGAACAACGATGCCGGGAGCCTTGACCCGGAAATCGTGTTTCGGGCGGAAACGGCGGGGGCGTATATTGTTCGCCTGTTCGCCTTTCCCAGCGCCCCCGATTCATCCATTCGTTTCGCGGGCGGGGATTCCTACATTTACAGGTTGACGCTCACCACCGGGGCTTTCGCCCGTCATGCCTGGCCCTTGTCAGTGGGGAAAGCGCAGGCAACCGCCCATGTGGTGGGATGGAATATCGGGGGTGATTCAGCGGATGGAAAAGTGATTGCCAAAAGTCCGTCGGGCCAGGGATTGGTTTGGTCGGACAGGTGGGCCAATTGGGTTCCGGTGGTTTTGGTGCCGGGTGAATCGGGCCTTTGGCAACCAGAAACAATGGCTACCCGGCCTTTGCCCCTGTCGATATCCGCCGAGGCGCTTGGAAAGGATGCCGCCCAAATCCGGGTGGTATTGGCCAAAGGCAAGCAATACCGCTTGCAAGCCCGCTCCAGCGGGTTGGGGCTGACCATGTTTCCCAGCATCCGGCTGATGGACCCGGCCGGAAAAGTGGTGAACACCTTCGAGCCCAAGGGGTTGCACGAGGATCTGGACACCATCCTTCAGGCCGCTGTGGACGGGCAGTATCTGCTGGAAATTCGGGAGGCCCATGGGATAGCGGGAGACCGTCGGGTTTGCCTGGTGACCTTGGGGGAAATCAAACCGGATTTCAATCCTATGTTGGGCGCCGAGACGGTGGTGGCCGAGGCGGGAAAACCCGGCGTGATGACAGTGTCCCTCAACCGGACCGGCGGGCTGTCCGGCCCGCCTCGTTTTCGTTTGGAGGGTTTGCCGGAGGGCATGCCATGGAGGGCTGAACCAGACAAGGATGCCACCAAGCCTGTGAAAATCATCTTGGGTGCCGACAATAACACCCGGGCCTTTTCGGGACCGGTGAAGCTGTTTGCAAGCGTTGATGACATTCCCGAAAAACAGGTTTGGGCCGGATCAAGCTATCCAGGATTGCAGGTGATGGAACCATGGGTGCATCTGCCACCTGCCAAGCCGATGGCCAAGGAAGAGGCAAAACCTGCAAAGCCCATAGAGAAAAAGAAGTAGGCCGGAAAAGGAAAAACCGGCGTCCCTCCCGTGGTGGGAGGGACGCCGGTGAAAATCCAGGCTTGGTTATCAATCGCGTCGCTTGTCACCGGGGCGATTCTGTTTTTCCAACTGATCGATCAGCCTTTCCACATTCCGCTCCAGCTTGCTGAGCCGTTCTTCCAAGCCCCGCAAGGCGGGCGGACCGCCGGGCCCCATCGGACCGCCGGGGCCACCCATTCCCGGTTGGCCGAAGACCATGACATTGGGTCCGCCGGGGCCAAAGCCGCCGGCTCCACCCATGCCACGGATCTCCTGACGCTTCCCATCAGGACCAATGAAAAATCCCTCCATGCGGGTTTCGCCACCCGGTCCCTCGGCCTTGCGGACTTCCACGCGCATTTCCCTGCGCTCTTCCCGCCGGCGGTCTCCAGGGCCAGATGGTCCCATGGAGGCGCGCAGTTTTTCGGCTCGTTGGCGCAATTCTTGGGATTCGCGTTCCCGGCGCATCAATTGTTCCTGGATCTCGCGCAATTCGTTTTCCACAGCCTCACGCCTCTTGTCGCGCCCGGCGCGCTCTTTTTCCTCCTCCATGCGCCAGCGCTCTTCCCTTTCACGGGCTTGGGCGCGCTCCCGTTCGGCACGCTCCTTCTCTGACCGAGCCTGGCGCTCACGGGCTTCCGGGTTGTCCCGTGGCCCATCCTTCCGTTGGTCCTTTGGTTGATCTTTGGGTTCCTGGGCCTGCAGGGTGGCAGTGGCTCCCGTGACAAGCCAAAACGCGCACCCGGTCATTAGGAGACGACGCCAATTGAATGCCAGCATGATTCACCTCAAGGCAAAGCAGGAGAGGAGCTAAAAACACGCTCCTTGGGTGTACCATATAAGGGGTTTGGGGACAATGAGTGATCCGTTTGTTGTCGGCTAATATCCGACACCTTTAAACCGCTAGAAACTTCACGGGAAAAGGGTTTCACCCCAGTTTCGCTAGGATGAGATGGTGTAGTCCTGTGCGTTTGGGGGGTGTGATTGTTTTCATGGCACTGTTGGTGGCGGACAAGGTGGGGGTTTGGAGGGGGGCGGGGCCCGGCCGCCGCCAGGTGGTGCGTGATGTCAGCCTTCAGGTGGCCTCGGGTGAACTGTTTGGCCTGCTGGGGCCCAACGGGGCTGGCAAGACCTCGCTTTTGTCCGTGTTGAGCGGCTTGGAGGTTCCGGGTTCTGGTGAGGTATGGCTCGAGGGGAAGCCGTTGGCCCAAACCCACCCTGGGCGAGTGGGTTTGGCACCCCAGCATCTGGCATTTTATGGCAACCTGACTGGTCGGGAAAATCTGGAATTCGCCGGCCAGCTCTACGGTCTGGCGGGGGCGGCCCTCCGTGACCGCGTGGAGCGTTTGCTTGCAAGCGTTGGCCTTGCCGATTCGGCCGGCAGGCTGGCCAACACCTACTCCGGCGGAATGCAACGCCGGTTGAACATGGCCCTGGCGCTGGTGAGCGACCCGGCGATCCTCTTTTTGGACGAACCCACGGTAGGTGTGGATCCGCATTCCCGCAACCTGCTTTTTGAGCAGATCCGTGATTGGAACTCGGGCGGCCTCACCATCGTGTACATCAGCCACTACATGGAGGAGGTGCGCGAGCTTTGCCCGCGCATCGCCATCATGGATCATGGCCAGGTTGTGGCCTGTGACCGTGTGGAAACCTTGCTGGCCCGGGAAAGGGGAACCCTTCGGGCCCTGTTGGAGGGCGAGATTGCGGCGGATCTGCCCGGCCGGCTTGGATTGATTCCTCTGGGAATCCAGAATGGTTGGGCCAGTTGGAGTTGCCAGGAACCAGACCGGATAGCCCCCGAACTGGTTCGGCTTGCAGAGCAGGCTGGTTGCCGGGTGCGCCGCCTGGAGACACGGCCGGCCGATTTGCAACAGGTATTCCTGGGACTGACGGGGAACGCGCTGCGCGATGAATGAGCCGGTCCGTTTCGAGCGCCTTCTTTCGGCACTCTGGAGCAAGGAGTGGCGGTTGTTGATTCGCGACTCGCGGTCGCTGCTGCTGCTGGTTTTGTTGCCCCTGGTGTTCATCCTGGTCTTGGGAGTGCTTTTGGGCGAGGGTTTCGGCCGCAAGGCGGATGACCGGATCCGCGTGAGCGTGGTGGACCTTGATCCCGCCGATTCCCAAGGGTTTGACGGGAAAAGCTGGGGCTACTGGGTGCGGGAGGACCTGCGCCAGACTTCCGACATCGTGCTGGAAATCCTACCGGATCTGGAAACCGCGGAGCGCCTGGTCGCCAGTCACCGCCGTGCCGCGGTGATGGTGATCGGGCCCGAATTCTCCCAGAAAATCCAGGCATGCTCGTTTTTGAGCGATGGCATCAACCCCTTTGTGCGGGATGGTGTGGCCATGGACCGCGTCGGGGTGCGGGTGATCAAGGATCCGCGCCAGATTGCCACCGCCGGGGTGATGGAGCAGGTGGCCCAGGTCAGTCTTCTGCGAGTGGTGCTGCCATACATGATCGGCAAGGCTTTCGAGCGCCTGAGTGATCCGGACTTCATAGATATCCTTGCCAAAAATGTGAACCTGCCAGTACCCCCTGCGCTGAAGATCGTGCTGCGCAAGGATGTGATCACGCTTTCCGAGTTGCTGGCCATGGCTTCAGCGGGCAATGAGGACCTGGAAAGGTCACTGAGGGCCAAGGCGGGTGCCGGCGTGCAGAAATCGATCAGCACCCAGTTTTCACGCTACAACCTTTTGGGGAAAACATGGGCGACGCTGACCCGCAGCCAGGCGACCGGTGGCGCGACCGAGGCAGACTATATCGACGAGGGGGGCAGGGGCCTGTTCAACCGTGGAGCCGCCAGATACCAATTGCTGGTTCCCAGTTACACCGTGCTGTTCAGCTTCCTTCTGGTGATGCTGGTTGGGTCGCTGGTGGTGGCCGAACGGCGGCAGGGAACCTGGCAAAGGTTGCGGCTGGCCCCTCTCAGCCCCGGGCTCCTGCTGGTAGGCAAGGGTTTGCCTGTTCTGGCCATCAGTGTGGTGCAGGGGATACTGCTTTTGTTGGCTGGCAAGCTGGTCTTTGGCATGCGTTGGGGGCCCGAGGGGATACCCATGGTTTGGCAGGTGGCTCAGTTGTTGCCGGTGGTGCTGTGTGTCTCGCTGGCGGCCACGGGTCTGGCCCTTTTGGCCGCCACCATGGCGCGGACCGAATTGCAGGTGGCGCTGTATGGCGCGCTGCCGGCCCTGGTGCTTTCGCTGTTGGGTGGTTGTGTCTTGCCCACGGAACTATTCCCTGAGAGCAGTCGGTGGATTGCCAACTGCACACCACAGGGTTGGGCATTGCTGGCTTACCGCGAACTGCTGGATCCCGATCCGGCCAGCACCCCTTCGATGGCCACCGTGGGGCAGGGGTGCCTGGCCCTCCTGGGGTTTGCAGGCGTGTTTCTGGCGGGGGCTTGGTGGAACTTGCGCCGTCTCTGGCGCGCGGGAGCCTCGGCATGAATCCCGACCGCCCCGAGATGCGGCAGGATCCTGTGGAGGGCCGGTGGGTTCTGATCAGCCCGGGCCGGGCCTACCGGCCTATGCCGCATGAATCCGCCTTTTTGTCAGATGAGGGAGACTGTCCGTTTTGCCTGGGCAACGAGGCGCTCACTCCACCCGAACTGTCTGCGGTTCGTCCGGAGGGTGGCGCCGCCAACAGTGGCGGATGGAAGGTTCGCATCGTTCCCAATCGCTATCCCGCGGTCAGGCCCGGACCGCCCGCGGTGCTCGGCCCCGGCCTACTCGACGCGGTTGGGCAACATGAGGTGGTGGTGGAATGTCCCGGCCATCTGCCCACAGTGACCAGCCTCGGTCCTGGGCATCTGGAAACGGTGCTCGGATTGACCCGTGATCGTGTGGCCGAACTCTCTGCCGATTCGGGCAACGCGTGGGTGCAACTCTTCAAGAATGCCGGGGCTGCGGCCGGGGCCAGCCTGTACCACGCCCATATGCAAATCCTCAGCGTTCCCGAAGTGCCGCACCGGATTGATGCGATGTTGCGGCGGGCCGAATCGTTGGGCCGATGCCCTGTGTGCGAGCAGGTCCGGTGGGAGCGGGAACAAAAAATCCGCCTGGTGGCTGAAAAGGATGGCCTCATCGCGTTTTGCCCTTTCGCCTCCGGGTTTCCGCATGAGGTGTGGATTTGCCCGATTGACCATCAGCCCCATTGGGAATTGATGCCGGGGGAGTTGCTGCGTGGATTGGGCCGATTGCTCTGGGAGGTTCTATCCGGTTTGGAAAAAAGTCTGGGGCTGTTTCCCCACAACCTGGTGATGCAGGGGGCGCCGCGATTCCACAGGCTGGCCCCTCAAGGTCACTGGATGCTGCGGGTTCTACCGCGCCTGAATGGCATCGCTGGCTTTGAGTGGGGGACCGGGATGCTGATCAACACGGTCGCCCCGGAACAGGCGGCGGAGGGATTGCGCGGTTAGGTCATCAATATTTACGGCGCCTCAGGTTTCATTAATTTTTATATAAAAAGATTAATTTTATACTAGTCAAATCGAAAAGGTTTTGGAGTCTGGTCCAAATGAGCCGGACTGGGCTTACTAGCTTTACGGTTTGCCAGTGCCCCTTCCCCCCCACCACACACACACACACACGCACACACACTTGCCCAACCTGTTGTGCCTATTTCTGATTGCCTGCCTTGCCATCCAAATGGTGAGTCAATGTTTCGTGGAAAATATTCCATTCGGACTGGCCTAGTTGCCGGATTTTTAGTTCAAGCAAGTGTCTGGTATTTGGCAATTGGTATCCCTTACGATTGTGGAAATGATTGAAGCCAACCTCCCAAGTGGCGTAAAGATCCCGGGTCGCCATCGGATTGGAACTGATTCCCTGCATGTCACCGGAATCCAGTTGCAACGCCAGAAGTTCCAGTGCAGCCACGTAGCGTTGGGCGTTTTCCCCATACAAGTCCACTCCCTGGTTCCATGCCACTTCCATGGCATGTGTCGCTGAGGCCAATGCAAATTGGGAATGGTGCCCATTGTCACGGCAAGTTTCTTGGGTGAGGCCGTCCACCCATTTTTTGGGTCGGAACCAGAATTCGCTGTCAGGTTTACGAGTGTCCGAAGCAAGATAGATATAGTCACGGGTTCTGGATCTCAGTCTGCGGATTCCAAACTTGAATTCGTCCTCATCCTCACAAAAGACAGCTATGTGCATCATTGCATCAATTTGCGTAAGGTCTACATTTCCATTCCAGGTGCTCATGGTGTTTAAAACGGGATAAAAATGGCGCTTGAACATCGTTTGCACCGTTGCCAAATCGGATGGTTTCCAGCCTTTGTATCCGCGCATCAATTCGGCTGCAGGGCCAAGGAGAGACCCGATCCAGCCTCCTTGCAAAAGGTTTTGGCCAGCCACCGGCGAATATCCTTTGAAATCTTTTCCCCAGCGGTTCAGGATGCCAATTGCGTTTTCGGCGTACGAATCATTTCCCGTGTACCACCAAGCGAGGGCATTGCCGTAGGCATTATGTCCATCTTCCTTTTGTCCAGTTTCGTCTGTAGGAACGCCATCTATGGATAAGGGTTTAATCTGCATGCGTAAGCGGTCAAAGTTGCGGGTCCAAGGCTGCTTTCCGGCCTCAATCTTTGCCTTGACAAAAGCAAGATCAGAATGGTTGTGAGTGCCGCCTGGATGAATGAAAATCATTTGAGCGCGGGACGTTTGGGGACAGCATAAAAAATACAAGCAGGCAACCAGGCAAGCGGCAGCCCGTGGCACCGCTTCTGACCCAACAAAAATACCTGTAAAGGTCATCTTTTTTGTAAACATATTTCACTCGAAGTCGTCAGATGTTGGACCGTTTTTGACAGATTGGCCTGGAGCCAAACGGCCGTTAATGAAATGCCCAAGGAATTGCATTTTTTTTGGAACCGGGGCAATCAAATCCTTAGTCAGGAATTAATTTGCGCCTTACTGAGGGGATATTCGAAGTTCATGCCATGAGATCCTCCAAAACCACGGCCGCCTTGGCTTCCGGCACCGCGCTCACCAGTTCCACCTTGCCAGGCTTTTGGGGCAGCACGAAACGCATCGCCCCTCCCAGATTTTTCTTGTCGCGACGCATCACCGCCAGCAGGGGCTCCACCGGGCCTTTTGGGACCCGGACGGGAAGGCCGAGGCGGTCCAGCAGGGCGGTTTGCCGCTGGCGGAAATCTTCCCGCATGTAACCGATCCGGTGTGCCAGTTCGGCCGCGCAGACCATGCCGGCCGAAACGGCCTCTCCGTGCAGCCATGCCCCGTATCCCAGAACTGTCTCAAACCCATGGGCGAAGGTGTGACCGTAATTCAGGACGGCCCTGAGGCCGGTGGTCTCGCGCTCATCATCCCGCACCACGGCGGCCTTCAGCTCGCAGGAACGGGCGACGAGCCCCGCCGTGGCAGGGCACGCCGCCAGGTTGGAACGCAGGTAATCAGCGTGGTGCTCCAGCGTGTCGAGCAGCGAGGGATCGAGAATCACACCATATTTCACCACCTCGGCCAACCCGCTGGAGGCCTCGCGGGGGGGAAGAGTGGCCAGATGTTCCAGATCAATCCACACGCCGCTGGGTTGGTGGAAGGCGCCCACGAGGTTCTTACCTTCAGGCAGATTGATGCCGGTCTTGCCCCCCACAGAACTGTCCACCATTGACAGCAGGGTGGTGGGGATCATCACCAGGGGCAGCCCGCGATTGAAGCTGGCGGCGGCGAAGCCCGCAAGGTCACCCACCACGCCGCCACCCAAGGCGATAACGGCGGTGGAACGGTCGGCCGGCAGGTTGGCGAGGGCGGTCCAAAGGGATTGCAACTGCTGGGCGCTTTTGGATGCCTCGCCCGAGGGAATGGCGTAGGTGCCCACGCGCCAACCGGCGTGGATCAACTGCTCGGACAGATTTTGGGCCTGGACCCCCAGCCGGGCATCGTGGGCCAGCAGGGCAAGCCGCCCCTTTACCAACGATGCCAGAAACGAAGCGAACCCGGACGAACCCCGCCCGATCCGAATCGGGTAGGAGCGTTCGGCCAGGTCCACCCGCACCGACAGTTCATTTTCCGACACGGTCACTCCCCGGGGGAGCCGGCCGCGGCGATGTAGTCGCGGTTGAGGCGGGCGATCCAGTCCGCCGAGATTTCCTTGGGGCAAACGGCTTCGCACTCGTATTGGTTGGTGCAGTTGCCGAAACCTTCCTTGTCCATGGTGTTCACCATCGCCAGGGCGCGGCTGGAGCGCTCCGGCTGGCCCTGTGGCAGCAGGCCCAGGTGCGATACCTTGGCGGCCACGAACAGCATGGCCGAGGCGTTTTTGCAGGCGGCCACGCAGGCGCCGCAGCCGATGCAGGCCGAGGTGTCCATCGCCAGCTCGGCGGTGTCCTTGCCGATCGGCAGGGTGTTGCCGTCAACAGCGCCACCCGTGTTCACCGAAACATAGCCGCCCGACTGGATGATGCGGTCGAAGGAGCTACGGTCGGTTACCAGGTCGCATACAACCGGGAAGGCGCGTGCACGCCAGGGTTCGATGTAGATGGCGTCGCCATCCCTGAAGTGGCGCATGTAGGTCTGGCAAGTGGTGCCGCGGGTGGGGCCATGGGGCCTGCCGTTGATCACCAGGCTGCAGGATCCGCAGATGCCCTCGCGGCAGTCGTGGTCGAACGCGATCGGATCCTTCCCCTGGGCCATCAGGTCATCGTTGACGATGTCCAGCATCTCCAGGAAGGACATGTCAGGGAGGATGTTCCGCGCGGGGATCGCCTCCATCTTGCCGGGGGCGTTGCGGTCTTTTTGCCGCCAGACATGCAGTGTGAAGTTCATGGCTTACTTGTAGCTCCTCACGGCCAGGTGGACATTTTCGTAAACCAGCGGCTCGGCGTTCAGGACCGGCGCCTTGCCCTCGCCCTGGTGGCCCCAGGCGGAGACATAGGCGTACTGGTCATCGTTGCGTTTGGCCTCGCCGTCGTCGTACTGGTGCTCGACGCGGAAGTGGGCGCCGCAGCTCTCGTCGCGTTGCAGCGCGTCGTGGCACATCAGCTCGCCGAATTCCAGGAAATCGGCCACGCGGGTGGCGTGGTCCAGGGCGGTGTTGAATGAGTCGCCCGACCCGGGAACGCTGACATTTTCCCAGAATTCCTGGCGCAGTTCCGGCAGGCGCCCCAGCGCCTCCTCCAGGCCCTGCTTGGAGCGTGCCATACCGCACTTGTCCCAGATGATCTTGCCCAACTCGCGGTGGAACTGGTTGGGGCTCTTTCGGCCCTTCACGCGCAGGATCTTGTCGATCCGTTCCCGCGAGGTGGCCTCTGCCTCCTTGAAGGCGTCGTGGTCGGTCTTCACCGGTTGCAGCTTGTTGCTGGCCAGGTAGTTGGTGATGGTGTAAGGAGCCACGAAGTAACCGTCAGCCAATCCCTGCATCAGGGCGCTGGCACCCAACCGGTTGGCACCGTGGTCGGAGAAGTTCGCCTCGCCCAGCGCGAACAGCCCGGGAATGTTGGTCATCAGGTGGTAGTCCACCCACAATCCACCCATGCAGTAATGCACCGCGGGATAAATGCGCATGGGTGACTTGTAGGGGTCCTCCGCCGTGATGTGCGCGTACATGTCGAACAGGTTGCCGTAACGCTTGGCGATGGTATCGCTTCCCAAGCGGTTGATGGCGTCGCGGAAATCGAGATACACGGCCAGACCGCTCTCGCCCACACCGCGGCCGTCGTCACAGGCCTCCTTGGCGGCGCGGCTGGAGATGTCGCGCGGGGCCAGGTTGCCGAAACTGGGGTACTTGCGCTCGAGAAAATAGTCCCGCTCGCTGTCGGGGATCTCATCGGGGCGTCGCTTGTCGCCCTTTTTAAGCGGCACCCAAATCCGGCCGTCGTTGCGCAGCGATTCGCTCATAAGGGTCAGCTTGCTTTGGTGGTCGCCGCTGACCGGGATACAGGTGGGGTGGATCTGGGTGAAGCACGGGTTGGCAAACCATGCGCCACGCTTGTGGGCCCTAAAGGTGGCGCTGACATTGCAACCCATCGCGTTGGTGGAAAGGTAGAAAACCGGGCCGTAACCGCCCGTGGCCAAGACCACCACATCGGCCGGGTGGCGCTCCAGTTTGCCGGTCACCAGATCGCGGGTGATGATGCCCCGCGCCTTGCCGTCGATCACCACCAGATCCTGGAACACGCAGCGTGAGTGCATGCGCACGCGGCCCGCGTTCACCTGGCGGCTGAGTGCCTGGTACGCGCCCAGCGTGAGTTGTTGCCCGGTTTGGCCGCGGCAGTAGAAGGTGCGCGACACCTGGGCCCCGCCAAAGCTGCGGTTGTCGAGCTGGCCGCCGTATTCGCGGGCGAATGGCACACCCTGGGCCACGCACTGGTCGATGATGTTCCGGCTCACCTCGGCCAGCCGGTAGACATTGGCCTCACGGGCGCGGAAATCGCCACCCTTGACGGTGTCGTAAAAGAGACGCCAGACGCTGTCGCCGTCGTTCTGGTAGTTTTTGGCCGCATTGATGCCACCCTGGGCGGCGATGGAGTGGGCGCGACGCGGCGAGTCCTGGTAGCAGAAACTGTCCACCTCGTAGCCCAATTCAGCCAAGCTGGCGGCGGCGGAACCGCCGGCCAACCCTGTACCTACCACCAGGATCCGGAACTTGCGTTTGTTGGTTGGGTTCACCAGCTTCATGTCGGCCTTGAAGCGGGTCCATTTCTCGGCCAAAGGACCGGAAGGGATGCGGGCATCCATGGCCGGCTTGTGCGGGGTGCCATTCGATGTCCCGTTGGCCGGATGGGTTCCCGCGGGCTTGGCGGGGGTTTCCACTGTCATGTTCGGGCTCCCTGAAATGCGTTGGATCGTTGGCTTGGAAATCGGTGTGTTCGGGCTCAAACGCTGACGATGCCCAGCAGGCAAGCCAGCACGATGAGTGTGTTGCCAGCCAGAACCAGGAGGGCGATGGCTGGGCCCATCAGGCGGCTGGTTTGGCGTAATTTGCCACGGTTCAGCCCAAGGCTTTGCATCCAGCTACCGGCGCCGTGCCACAAATGCACGCACAGGGCTAGTTGGGCCACCAGATACAAACCGGCCACCACCGGTTTCTGGAAACCCCGCACCACCATCTGGTAGACATCTTCCAGTTTTTCAGTTCCCCGGGGGTCAAAGGAGCCCTTGAAGGTCTCGGGGTCGGTCGCCCCCAGGGTGAAGTGGGCGATGTGGTAGACGATGAAAAGGAACATGACAATTCCAGTCAGCATCATGTTCCGGCTGGCCCAAGAGGCTTGCAGGGTGTCTTCCACCACATAGCGAACGGGCCGGGCCTTGCGGTTTTCGGCGCGCAGCACAAAGGCCATCACCAGGTGGGTGGCGAACACCGCCAGCAATCCCAGACGCGCCACCCAGATCAGCGCGCCGTGGCCGGCCTCGTGCAGGAAGCGCGCGTATTCGTTGATCGCGTCGCGGCCGGCAAATATCAGCAGGTTGCCGGTCATGTGCCCCAGCACGAAGAGAACCAGCAGCACGCCGGTCACTCCCATGATGGCCTTCTTGCCAATGGATGTCTTAGCCGGGGTAAGCAGGGCATTCATGCGTTTGTCACACCTGTCTGGGCCAAAGGTTTTTCAGGATCGGCAGGTTCGGCCGCCCCGTACAGTTCATGTTCCTGGATGTATCGCTCCACCGCCCGCGGAACCAGATACCGCACACTGCCACCCGAGGCCAAGGTGGATCGGATCCACCCGCTGGATACCTCAAGCGCAGGCCCTTCCAGGGCTAGCAACCGGACGGGTTTGCCGAGTTTCAGGCGCAGGTCCTCGGAGTTGGGGGCGGTGGAACCCGGTCGGGGCATCACCACCAGGCCCGCCATCTCCACAATCTGCCCGGGTTCGCGCCAGAGGGGAAGGTCGGCCAGCATGTCCCCTCCCAAAATGAAATACCACTGGTTTCCAGGGTGGTTGGTCGAGAGTGCCCGAATTGTGTTGATGGTGTAGCTGGGTGTGGGCAGATCTTTTTCGATGGCGCAGGTTTTCAGGCGATGATGGCCGGCAGTGGCCAGTTGCAACATATCAAGTCGCGACTGGAAATTGGCTTGGGATTTGCCAGGTTTGTGGGGCGCGGCCGCGGCTGGAAGGAACCAAACCTCATCCAGGCCGGCTTGATGAAGGGCCTGTTCCGCCATGGCCAGATGCCCGACATGCACCGGATCAAAGGATCCGCCAAACAACCCGATCCGCATGTCGGCTCCGAGGGACTCTGGCCAATCGGGGAGGACCGGGGGAATTCAAAAGGCCTCCCTGAAGTTAGTTTAGCAATCTTTTGCCCGTTTTCCCGTTTTGCCATCCCGGGAAAGGCTGGACCGGGGGTTATCCGTTCCGGACCCACCAAGCCAGCCCCGCCAGCAGGGCCAAACCCAGGGCGATACTGGTACCAACCAACAGCCATTCGGCTCGGGCCATCGGTTCAACGACAGGCCGGTTCAACTCGGCCAGCAGGTCTTCATCCAGACCGGTTGGGTCAGATTGCGAAGGGGAATGGGCCATGAATCAACCTCCTGCGGCGGGAGCCACCGCCGGAACCCCATGGAAAAATAGCCAAGATATAGCTAGGGCTATCCAAAGGATAAAGCCAAACAAAGCAATCAGATAGACCAGAACCAGTTTCCCAAGCCCAGGCGACCAAAGCCTTCGAAAATCAGTAGCCAACCCGATGGCCAGAAAGGCCAGTGCGAACAGCGGTTTGCGGAAGGCTTCTGTTTGGCCTTCCACTTTTTTGATGGCCTCTGCCATTGGCGGGTTAGAAAGCCCCAAGGCCAGCAAACCACCAAAAGCGACGAAGAACCCCACCAGAAACAGTGGCATCCGGCTGAACAATTCGGTCCAGCGGACTTTTTCCACCGCCCCTTCGGCTTTTACAGCCCGCTCTTCGGGGAAGGCGAACTGCCAAACCAGGGCCAGCACAAAACACCACACCCCGATGAACAGGTCGATGAACACCTTGATCAGCGTGGTTGCCGCCAGCATCAGGCTGCCGGCCCCGGGTTGGTACAAGGCCTCCGTCACTGCCCCCGCGGCGGTGGCCGCGCCATCGGTCTTCACGGCAAGGCCCATCCAGGCGGCGGCTACCATCGGGTCATCGGGAAGAAGCCATTTGGCGAACCAGGGAAGCACGAGCAACTCGATGGTGGAGAAAACCACCACCAGGCTGGAGACGATCACTGGCACGCCCGGCCGGGCGCGTATGGCCGAACCGGTCGCCATGGCCGCGGAGACCCCGCAGATGCTGATGCCTGAGGCCAGCGGGGCCGCCCATTCGCGCGGGAATTTGAACACCACGCGGGCCAGCAAGTACACCATGGCCCAGTAGAGCAGATAGGCTTCGGCGATCGCGGCGAGACCACGGGCGATTAGTTCACCCGCCCGCCCGGCCTGGCCCAGGGTCTTGCTGGCCAGACCCACCCCCACCAGCACGATGGCGGTCTTGATGAACAATTCGGTGCTGGCGCTTTTGCGCAGCCAGCGCCCGACGCCCGGGAGCAGGTTGCCTAGCAACAGCCCGGCCAGCAGGGCCAGCAGGTAGCCAGCCTCACCGGTGAGACCCATGGACCAATCGAGCCCGAAGGATTTGAGTTTTTTGGCATCCGTTGTCGCCAAAATGCCGTGGTGCCCCAAAAGAAAGCAGCAATAACCGAGCAGGAGAACCGCGGCATGGCGTGGCAGGTTTTTCCAGATCGGGTTGCCCCTGGTCCAGTCGATGCCGACCAGGGCCGCCAGCAGGAACCCCAAGGTGCCGGCCAGGCTCAGGAGCGGCGACACCGTGGACTTCGTGTCCACGGTTTTGAGGGCCTGCCCCGGGTTGACCCATTCCTGGATGGAGGATGCCCACCCCCAAGGCTGCAAGGCAGGGTTGGCAAGGGTTGGGAGTGCCATCCCGGTGATCAAAAGCCCCAGCACCAGGGCGCACCAGTCATCGGAATGGAAAATGCTCTTCTTCATGGGGACGAATGTACCAAAAGGCAGCGGGCCGGTTTCACCCGGCCCGCTTGAAAGATCCCGGTTTTATGAAATGTCAGAACGGCAAGCCGGATTGGCTGGCATCGTTCAACCCCTGGCTGTTCATGCCCTGGGCGGATGGACCGTGGGAGGCGGCAGGGGGTTGTGGTTGGCCTTCGGGTTTCGTCCCGCGCTGGGCGTTGAAGAAATCTTCACTGGCCTTCATCAGTGCCACCAAGCGTGTGTCCAGGCTGATTGGGCCACCCGAGAAGGCGCGTGAATCGGCCATATCGAGCAGCACAAACGGCAGCTGAATAGCCAAAACCCTGGCCGAATGGCCCACCAATTGGGTACGAGGCGCGTCCCACGGCATGTCGCCGGTGGTGTCGGGGGCCACGCCCTTGATCAGCACGATGGACCCGGTCTCAAGGTCGTCTTCCTGCAGGTTGCCCCGGGCTCGCTTGCTGGCCTTCCCGGTCCAAAATTCCAGCGCCTGCTCATCTTCTAGCGCGCGGATGCCCGGAAAACCGTCCATCAGGACCTCGTCCAGCGTGACGGCGGCCCGGATACGGGCGAGAAGGGTTTTGATCACCGAGCACGATCCGGGCTGGGTTTTGCCCGCCCTCAAGCGGCGGAGGGCCACTTTCAGGGGATGATAATTGCTCATGGTGCGCCTCCTGTGGCAGTTCGGACCAACTTCACCGGGCATGGATTTCCATTCTACCGCAATGAAATTTAGCCTTTTGGTTTTATCCCGGGGGTATATCCAACCAGACAAACCATGCCCAAACTGGGTTCCACACTGTGAATACGGTTGACGGTGGCGGGTTTTTCAACGGCAGGTGTTTTTGTGTTTTCCGGCAACAGGCATGGTTGCGTTATTCTGAAGGAAAACAAGCCAGCCCTTGGATCCCGCATGAACGCCCGACAGGAAGCCTTGGCCCAACGCCTGCACACAGTGCGCCTGCGCATGAAGGCCGCCTGCGCGCGGGCTGGACGCCCCACGGATAGCGTGACCCTGGTCGCGGTGACCAAAACGGTGGAGCCGGAGGTCGCAGCCGACCTGTTGATGCTGGGAGTCACCGATTTTGGCGAGAACCGCCCGCAGGAATTGTGGCGCAAGGCTGCATTGGTTTCGACAGGCCGGTGGCACCTGATAGGCCATTTGCAGCGCAACAAGGTGGATAAAACCCTGTCCATGGCGACCCTCATTCACTCGGTGGACAGTCCCCGCCTTCTGGATGCCATTGAGGCGGAAGCCGTTCGCCAAAACCGTGGCGTGGCCGTGTTGCTGGAGGTGAACTGTAGCGGCGAGGATGCGAAGCAGGGTTTCGAGCCGGATCAGGTGCCCGGATTGGTTGACAAGATCCTTGGTCTGAAACAGGTGCGGGTTCGCGGGCTGATGACCATGGCCGCCCTTTCCGACGACCCTGAAAAATCGCGACCGGCGTTTCGCCGTCTGGGCAGTGTGGCAGAAACCCTGCGTAAGGCTCTCGCGGGATCGCCACACACGGTGGACGAACTCAGCATGGGAATGAGTGGCGACTTTGAGGTGGCCATCGAGGAAGGGGCCACCCTGATCCGCTTGGGAACCACCCTGGTTGGGGACCTGCCCAACCCATGAGTTGTCCAGTTGCCCTGACTGACCACGACGAGGGCTGCATTGTCCCGGTGCGGGCCCAGCCCGGAGCCAAACGGACGGGTGTGGCGGGCTTGCGCGGAACCGCACTTAAGTTGGCGGTCAATGCCCCGCCCGTGGATGGCAAGGCCAACGAGGCTCTTCGCCAGGTGTTGGCCGATGCCCTCGATATCCGCCCCAGTCAGGTCGAGCTGGTCGGTGCCGCCGCCAGCCGGGACAAGAAATTCCTGGTGCGCGGTCTGGATCGGGCGGAGCTGGAACTTCGATTGACCCGTTTGATCGGGACGGTTTGACTTGCCCATGGAAACCTGCCCCGCCATTTTCCGGGCGCTGCGCCACCGCGATTACCGTTTGTATTTCTGGGGCCAGGCGGTTTCGCTGGTGGGGACCTGGCTGCAGCAGGCCGCCCTGGTATGGCTGGCTTATGACCTCACCGGCCTGAGTACATGGACGGGGCTGGTGAGCATGGCCACCATCCTGCCCACGGCGTTCCTGGCCCCATTTTCAGGGTGGCTGGCAGACCTTTTCGCCAAGAAACGGATCGTGCAACTGGCGCAAACGGGCATGCTGATCCAGGCGGCCTCGCTGGCTATCCTGGTCTGGTCGGGGCAGGCCACCCCGGAGCGGCTTGTCCTTTGGAGCCTGTTCGCCGGACTGTTGCAGGCGATCGACCTGCCCACGCGGCTCAGCTTTATCAAGGAGCTGACCGGGCCGGAGGATCTGGCCAATGCCGTGGCCCTGAACTCGATGCAATTCAACCTGGCCCGCGCCCTGGGGCCTGCCTTGGCCGCGGGGTTGTTGGCTTTGGTGGGGCCGGCATGCTGCTTCGCATTGAACGCCCTCAGCTATGCGGCGGTTTTGGCCGTGCTGTGGGCGATGCGCGCGCGGGGCGAAACAATGGAGGGCACGGTTGCCCGTGGGGGAATTTGGGAGGGGGTCCGATTCGCGTTGAATCATCCGCCGGTGGGACGATTGCTGGTTTTGGTCTCCCTTGTCGCCTTGGCCGGGTGGCCGGTGTTATCGCTGCTGCCCCAGGTGGCGGTCCAGCGGTTGGGCTGGCATGAGGCGGGATACGGCACCCTGCTCAGTGCGGTGGGTGTCGGGGCGGTGCTTTCTTCCCTGCTGGTGGCCCGGCGCGGATTTTCCGCTTCCCCATGGGTGTACCTGCGGACCGGAATCGTGATCGCCACCCTCGGGGAATTGGTTTTGGCCCACGCGCCTGTGGGGTGGTGCGGCATGGCCGGGGCGTTTCTGTTGGGGATGGGGCTGATCCTGTTCATTCCCACCGCCCAGGGAGTGGTGCAGATGGCCGCGGTGGATGGCGTGCGGGGCAGGGTGATGGCGCTTTGGACCATGGGCATGAGCCTCGCCACCCCGATTGGAAACGCCGTCACAGGGCCCTTGGCCGACCGGTACGGTGTTTCCATGGTGCTGACCGGCATGGCGGGTCTGATGGTTTGCCTTCTGGCGGGAACAGCGCGAAAACGAAACGGCGCGGAGTGGTGAAAACACCCCGCGCCGCAAAAGATGAGTGAAAAAGAAGCCGGATGGCCTGTTCAGGCTGCCTTGGGTGCCAGGCTGTTGGCCGGATCCATGTCGGCGCGCAGGATGATCGCCTGATCGGCATAGCTGGTACGGTGGCGCACCGCCGGAAAACCGGCATCCTCCAGCCGGCGGACCACCTCGTCGGCGGGATAATAATGGAACCGTCCGATCCGCGCCTGCTTGCGCAGCCAGCGGCCCGTGTACAGCATGCGCAACCCGTTGACGAACGCTTTGCCGGCCGAACGGATTCGGAAGGCTGAACCGAACGATTTGAGCATGATCGACACGAAGTTGGGCTCGGGCACATTGACCGAAACCACGGCCCTGCCGCCCGGCTTCAGCACCCGCTTCAATTCACTCATCAGGTGCCGGTAGGCCTGGTCGGTGTATTTGCCAGTTTTCGGGTCTTTGTGCTCGGCATAGGTGATGGCGAGGCCGCTGACGATGCCGTCGAAATACCCGTCGGGGAATTGGCTCAGGCCGGAGGAGAAATTGCACAGCACGAACCGGCGCACACCCTCCGGGCAGGGCGGTTGGATGGTTTGCTTCAGGTAGAGGTTCTCGTTGGCGGGGTTGCAGTCGCTGCCGACTACCTCCGCCAACTTGCCTTCGGCTGCCGCCCACAGAGCCTTGGTCAATTGGCCCGCCCCGCAACCCAGGTCGAGCCAGCGCTCACCCGCCCCAGGCCGGCACCACGCGATCGTGTCCTCCAGCAATTCCTGGTAGGGGACGGCCTTGTGCTGGTCCTTGAAGGCCTTGGCGGTTTCGGGTTGAAGCCAATGGTTGTCTGTGCTGTCCATGATCTTCCTTGAAATCGGGTTGGGCGTTGACGATCGTTTCAAGCGGTCTGGCGTTGGTTGGTCGCAGGGTGGCGCGCGGCCAGCGCACGCGTTTCCTGCAGGATCGCCCCGCACAAGACTTGCTCCATGCGGGCAAGGGCGCGGGCGATTTGCGATCCATCCATCGCCCGGTGGTCGTAGATGATTCGGACGGTCACCTCCCCCTTGGCGGAGACCGGGCCGAATGTGAGGCATGTGGTGAGTGGGGAAAGCGGGTGCAGGCTTTCCGCGCCCAGGCCGGAGTAGACGCTCAGGCCGAAGGTGCCCAAGTGATTGGCCCGCATCGGGCCCGACCAGTCCAGGGCGCTCCACCACAGGAGCCGTCGCAAAAAACGGGGTAGCCGGGCGATGCGCATGGCCCGGCGCATCACGCCGAATTCCTTCGCCGGGCGTTCCTTGAATTGGCGAAGCCGGGTCTCAATCTGGTCCAGGGGCAGGTCCTCAGGCTGGTGGATATGCCCGAAAAGCACCTCCTCCTGGTTTTCCGACCCGCCCTGCTTGCTGATGGCCACGCTCACGACGGAATGCGGATGACGGTACATGCGCTCCCAGGGCCAACGGATCAACGCCTGACGCAGTTCGGGCATTTCCCGCGCAGTCTGGGAGAAGGCCTTGAGAAAAAGAGCGGGCCATCGTGGTTTGGGGGTGCCGGTTGGCCAATGATCCGCCACCAGGTCACGGGCCTGTGCCAACTCCCCCAGATGCATCTGACGCTGCACCGGAACAGTGGGCACCTTGGCGGCGAAGTGCAGCAGATCGCAAATCAATTTGCGGGCGGGTGAAACCGGCAGGTATTGGCCGACAGTCCGTTTCAAAACCAAGGCTCCCAAATGAGGCACGGTTGTACCACTTTCGGAAGCCGCAGCTCCACAGCATTTTAGAAATGAAGCCGCTTTTTGGGTCGACTAGGGAATCTGGGAGAGAACGGCGTCACCCATAGCCTTGGTGGTGTCCTTGCCGCCCAAATCCGGTGTGCGCACTTTGGCTTCGCGCAGCACCTGCACAACCGTAGCATGCACAACCGCGGCTGCCTTCTCCAGCTTCAGGTGCCGGAGCAGCAGAACACCTGAAAGGATAGCCGCCAGCGGGTTGGCTATGCCCTTGCCGGCGATGTCCGGGGCGCTGCCATGCACCGGCTCGAACATGCTGGGGAAGGATCTCTCCGGGTTGATGTTGGCGCTGGAGGCCAAGCCCACGCTGCCGGTCACCTGGGCCGAAAGGTCGGTGAGGATGTCGCCGAACAGGTTGCTGGCCACCACCACATCAAAACTCTCGGGTTTGCGCACGAAATCCATGGCGGCCGCATCCACCAGCAAGGAGGATGAACTGACTTGCGGGAACTCGGCCTTTACCGCTTGGTAGCACTCATCCCAAAGGGTCATGCCAAAGGTTTGGGCATTGGATTTCGTGATGGAAGTGAGCTTCTTGCGGGGGCGATTGGCGGCCGCCTGAAAAGCTGCCCGCATGATGCGCATGCAACCTTTGCGTGTGAACACATTGGTTTGGATAGCAATGTCATCGGGTGTGCCCGGGTAAAGTCTGCCGCCGATAGGAGCATACTCGCCCTCGGTATTTTCTCGATATACAAGCATATCGATGCTGCCCGGGGCTTTATCCCTCAGGGGCGATTGCACGCCTTCGAACAGGTAGGCGGGACGCAAGTTCACATATTGGTCGAATTTCCGCCGCATGGGCAGCAGGAGCTGGTGCACCGGGATCGTGTCGGATACCTCGGGAAGGCCAACGGCCCCGAACAGGATGGCGTCATGCTTTGCCAGGGTTTCCCAGCCATTCGCCGGAACCATTTCACCTGTCTGCAGATAGCGCTTGGAGCTCCAGTCGAGGTGGTTCCAGTCCAGTGTGGCGCCTTCCAGGCGGGCCGCCTTTTCCAACACCCGAACTGCCTCGTCAATCACCTCGGGGCCGATGCCATCACCACCAATCACCGCGATACGGAAGGTTGCCATTGCAAGAGATCCATTAGGTGAGTATCAACCCCGCCTTGGGCTTGGTTTTTTCGATTTCCTAGGGGAAAGCTTGGTCTAGAGGCTAGGCAGACACAGTCAAGTCACCCGATGGTAGTCGGTCGGAAAAGAGATACGGGTTTTCGGCCTGAGGGGAGTGAAGTCATGGGCGCAAAAAGCCCGTTTCACCTTGGAAAAGCCCGCATTTTGCCCAAATGGCGCATGATCGCGTGGTTGGGTCTGGCGGTCGGCATGGGTTTGACCGGTTGCAAGAACGCCGGGGGAACCGGTGCTGCTTCGCCCATCAGTTTCCCATTTGGCAACAGCCCGGGCCCGACAGGTACCGCTGGAGCTCCCGCCGCCGCCGGTACCGCGGGATTGTTCACCGGGGCCTCCGCAGCAGGCGCAAATGAGCGAGATCCCCTGCTTGGCTTGAGTACCTCGGCTTCGCCACCCAGACCGGTCAATGGGCTTGCAACTCCTAATTCGGTGGTTGGTTCAGGCAATCAATCGGTGCCGGCAATTCCCAATCCCTCTGGTTCCGCAAGCCCAGCGGCCCTGACTTCCGGGCCCGGTGGGACTTACCCGATCAACTCCAATGGCGCGGCCCAACCGGCAACAGCCCCACCCATCCGCATGGACCAGACAGGCACCAGCGGATTCGCACCGGTTCCCGGCCAGCCTGGTACCCTCCAGCCCACCAGCATGACCGTGGGGGGTGATGAATACCGCCAGTTGCAAAATGAATTCGCTCGCCGCCGGGTGGTTTACCAGCGGCTGGAAATGACCAGCGAGAATAACTGGCGGTGCCTGGTGACCGTGCCAGATTCCGCCAACCCGCAGGCCCGGCGGAATTTTGATGTCCGTTCGACCAGTGATGTCGGGGCCATGCGTCTCGCCTTGCAGGAAATGGACAAACAAATGCCTCCCCCGGGCAGTGTCGTACCCATCACCTCCCAAGGAACAGGGATCATCCCGGCGGGGTATACCCCGGTGCCGTCAGGCAGCCCGGCCGGTGGATCCCTTTCGCTGACACCCAGCCGCTAGGGCGGGGCTGCCATGTTTCAAGGAAAATCAATCAGTGCTTTCGCGGGCTTTTATTTTTTCCTGTTGCTGGGGGGATGTGGCGCCTCGCCCAGCAAGCCCGTGGTCTCCGCGACGGGGTTGGACACCTCCCGGTTGAACCAACCCTTCTCCCAGGCGGTGTTTTCCGCGGATACTCCGCCGCCCGGGGTGGAAAAACCCATCGACAAGACCTTCACCGGCAAGCCAACCCATCAAATCTTGGGGGCGGTCCGGGATTTATGGGGAAAGATCCAATTCGAGGACGGGCAGGGGCAAACTATTGAACCGGTGGTGGTGCTCGAAACCAATCTGGGGGAGGTGGAAATCACGCTCCAGCCCCTTGCTGCTCCAAACCATTGCCGCAACTTCCTGGCATTGACCCAGGCTGGTTATTTCGACGGCATGCGGTTTGACCGGATCCGGCAGGAGGATGTCACCGGCGCGCCTGAGTTGAGCGTTTCCAGCCTCGAGGCAGGGTGCCCGGCCGGCATGGGAAACACCGGGGGTGGCAACCTGGGTTATTGGTTGCGTTCCGAGGCGGGTGAAAAAGGTCTAACGCAGCTGCAAATGAAAAAAGGATTAGTCGGTGCCTGCCTGTCGGAGTCTCCCGACAGTGCCTGTTGCCGGTTCTTTGTGCTGCTGGCAGACGCCCCGTCGCTTCAGCAAGATCACACCGGGTTCGGTCGGGTTTCCAAGGGTTTTTCGGTGGTGGAAGCGATCGCGAAAAAGTCCCTGGAACCGGATACGGATGGGGTTGAGCCGATCACCATTCAAAAGGCCAGTGTTCGTCCCTGATTCTTTCAATGATTTTTTCAAAATGAGCCTTTCATAAAAATTAGGAAATATTTTGGAACTTTTTCCTCTTTGGCGTAAACGCTTGTTGAAGTTGGCCTACTCTTTTTGTTAGATGAATGGATCAAGGCTGCTTGAAAAGCCATTTCGTTAGCCTTTAACAAAATGCATAATTGGGTTGATTTGACCCTAAAACTAGCCGGGCCGGGGGAAGATGGGGGTGTGTGGGGACGACACACGCTCGTTTTGAGGTTGGTGGACGGGGACGACCCACCTTCCGCCCCCGGTCCGGCTTTTCAAAAAACGTCCCTTGCCGCCCCATGACTTTCCTTTCCGATCCCTTCTCGCCTACTAATGCTTTGCTTGTTTGCAATTCCCGCCACCACTCCCCTGGGGCGTGCTCGCGATGTGCCAACTTCGCAGAAAAGCATTCTCACTGGTTGAACTGCTGGTTGTGATCGCTTCTGTGAGCCTTTTGGCTGGCTTGCTGGTTCCAGCCGTGCAGCAAGCCAGGTCAGCGGCACTCCGATCTGGTTGCTCGAACAACCTGAGGCAGGTTGGAATCGGTTTTCTCCATTACCTCGACCTGAACGACAAAATGCCCCACAACGGCGATTACCGTTTGGGCCCAAACGGGATTTATCTCCCCAATTCGTGGTCGGCTTTTGGGCGCTTCCTGCCGTTGATCGAGCAGGATGCCATGTTCAAGGCCATCGATTTTGACCAGGGATATTGGACTCAGCCGCAAGTCACCTCGATCCGTATCCCCTCGTTCCTCTGCCCGGCTGAGCCCAACGACCGGGGCAATGGCTACGACCCGGTGCATGGGCACCAATATTGGCCAGCCAGCTATGTGCTCAATTTGGGAACCTGGATGGTTTTGTCCAACAAGAGCGGAACCATGCGAACCGGGGATGGCGCTTTCGGCCCAAACCGGAGCTACCGCTCCACCCAGTTCACCGATGGAATGAGCAACACACTGGCCCTTGCTGAAGTGAAAGCCTATACCCCCCGCTTCCAACCCGCCGATACCGGGAAAATCTACCTGACGCCACCCGCCATTCCGGAAAAGCCTTCCGATCTGGCCATCCCCAAGTTCGAAACAGGTGCCCAGGAGTCCATGGGGCATGGCATCTGGTCGGCAGGTCGGGTGCAGGAGACCGGATTCACCACGGTGTTCACTCCAAACACCCGCGTGTTAGCTGGCGGGGAGCCAGGTGGGGTGGATGTCGATTATGTTTCCGCCGCCGAGTTCCATTTGGGGGACACCTATGCCGCCGTGACAAGCCGCAGTCATCATCCGGGCGGCGTCAACACGCTGATGTTGGACGGTTCGGGGCGTTTTGTTTCAGACAAAATTCGTTTGGCGGTTTGGCGCGCCATGGGAACGCGGGCCGGTGGTGAGGTTTTTGAGGCCCCTTGAAGACAGGCCAACCCCTCAGGCTTTGGTTGTTTTGCCTTAGTTATCAAGATAAAATTAAAGCAGATCGATTCCCGACCCTGCCGCCCCGTTGGGGCACCACGGGAGCATGCCAGGTTTTCCAAGGGGAAACCGGCAGCGGTGGACCAAATGGTGTCATACCCATGATTATTCGGTGTTTTGCCATCGTGGCCACATTGGTCCTTTCTGGCCTATCCGGCGTTACAGCGCGGGGCCAAGGGGCCGCGAAACTGGAATACAACCGGGATATCCGCCCGATCCTCACCGAGAACTGTTTCGCCTGCCACGGGCCGGACAGTGCCGCCCGCAAGGCCGACTTGCGGTTAGACCGCCGGGAGGACGCGGTCAAGGCCGGAGCCATTGTGCCTGGCAAGCCGGAGGAAAGTCCCCTGGTCGAAAGGCTGTTCGACCTTCGGCGTGACAAAATCATGCCGCCTCCCAAGTCCCACAAGGTGCTGAAACCGGAACAGAAGGAGATCTTGAAGAAATGGGTGGCCCAGGCGGCCGACTACCAGTTGCACTGGTCATTCATCACCCCGCAAAAACCTGCCGTGCCTGTTGTCAAGAACAAGGCTTGGACCCGCAACCCAATCGATGCGTTCGTGCTCTCGGCGCTCGAAGCCAAGGGGCTGGCCCCGGCGGGTGAGGCCGACCGCGCCACATTGGCCCGCCGCCTCAGCCTCGACCTGACCGGGTTACCCCCCGAGCCCGCGCTGGTGCGCGCCTTTGTCGCGGACCAATCACCTGACGCGTACGAGCGATTGGTTGACAAGCTGTTGGCCTCGCCGCATTGGGGCGAGCACCGCGCCCGCTACTGGCTGGATGCCGCCCGTTACGCCGATACCCACGGCATCCATTTCGACAACTTCCGCGAGATGTGGAGCTACCGCGACTGGGTGATCAACGCCTTCAACCGCAACCAGCCGTTCGACCGGTTCACCATCGAGCAGTTGGCCGGTGACCTGCTTCCGGATGCCACGCTCGAGCAGAAGGTGGCCACCGGTTTCAACCGGTGCAACATCACCACCAACGAGGGTGGTGCGATCAGTGAGGAGTATCTGGTCCTCTACGCACGGGACCGCACCGAGACCACCTCCCAGGTCTGGATGGGCCTGACCACGGGTTGCGCGGTCTGCCATGACCACAAATTCGACCCGCTCAGCATGAAGGATTTCTATTCCCTGGCTGCGTTCTTCAACAACACCACGCAAAACGCCATGGATGGGAACATCAAGGACACCCCGCCCATCATTCCCCTCCCCAGGGAGGATGAGCGCGCCAAGTGGTTGAAGGTGCAGGAAGACCTGAAGGCCCTGCGCGCCCAAGCCGAGGACCGCAAGAAATCGGGCCGGGCAGATTACGACTCCTGGCTGGCCGCCGTTAAGCCCGAGGAGATGAAGCGCAATATTCCCACCGAGAACCTGGCCCTGCTGGCGGAACTGCGCGAGGGAGAAGGGAAGACCGCCAAGGTCATGGTGGATGGCAAGGAGGCCAAGCTTGCCCTGGAGGGCGCCGCATGGGTGGCCGAAAAGGGGAAGGCCCGCAAGGATCTCCAGGTGAACCAGCCTGGGGCTGTGGTTTTCAAGGATGACCTGAAAGAAGCCGGAAATCTGGAGCGGGACAAGCCGTTCACCGTGGGGGCCTGGGTGCAGATTCCCCGTGGCTCCAACTTTGGTCCCATTGTGGCCCGCATGGAAAAAGGCCCGGGCCATCGGGGCTGGGACCTGTGGTACGAGAACGGCCGCTTCGGCCTGCATCTGGTAAGCACATGGCCCACCAGCGGCATCAAGGTGCTCACCCGAAAGACCTTTAACTTCAATGAATGGCACCATGTGATGGTGACCTACGATGGCTCGTCCAAGGCTTCCGGCGTGAAGGTTTTCGTCGATGGCGCCTCTCTCGATATCGAAGTGGTCAACGACACCTTGTCAGCCGCCCCCGGTACCATCCGCACCACGGTTCCCCTACGGGTGGGCCGACGCGAGGAAAGCGAACCGCTCAACAAGGTAAGGCTCAGGGATTTGCGCCTCTACAAGGCGGCGCTGGCTCCTGACCAAGTTGCCAACCTGGGGCGTGATGGGCGGGTTGGTGAAATCCTCGCCAGGGACCCGGCGAAGCGGACGCAGGCCGAGAAGGATGAGCTGTTCGACTGGTGGCTGGCCAACAAGGACCCCCGGTCCATGGAGATGGCCAAAAAGCTTCAGGATCTCGAGCGTCAGGACAAGGAGATTCTGGGCCGCGGCACCCAGGCCCATGTGATGAATGAGAAGCCCGCCGAGGCGATGGCTTACATCCTTGCGCGGGGCGAGTATGACAAGCGCAAGGATCCGGTGAAGGCCAACACCCCGGAGGTCCTCCCCAAATTTCCCGCCAACGCTCCTCGCAACCGCCTGGGGCTGGCCCAATGGTTGGTTTCTCCCGAACATCCGCTGACCGCACGGGTGACGGTGAACCGGTTTTGGCAGGAACTGTTTGGCAACGGAATCGTTCGCACCAGCGGCGATTTTGGCATCACCGGGGAGCAACCCAGCCATCCTGAACTTCTCGACTATCTGGCGATCGATTTCCGCGAGAACGGCTGGGATGTGAAGCGGTTCTTCCGCCAGCTTGTCACTTCGGCGGCCTATCGGCAGTCGGCGGTGACAACCGCCGAAAAACTGGAGAAAGACCCCGCCAACCGGTTTCTTTCCCGCGGACCGAGGTTCCGCATGGATGCCGAGATGATCCGCGACCACGCCCTGGCGGCCAGCGGTCTGCTGGTGGCCAAAATCGGCGGGCCCAGTGTGAAACCCTACCAGCCCGATGGGGTGTGGGAAGCGGTGGCCATGCGCGAAAGCAACACCCACACCTACCGACGGGACAGCGGTGAAAACCTCTACCGCCGCAGCCTGTACACCTTCTGGAAGCGAAGCGCGCCACCTGCCAGCATGGAAGTGCTCAACGCGCCCAACCGCGAAACCTGCGTGGTACGCCGTGAGCGCACCAACACCCCACTGCAGGCCCTGGTCACCCTCAATGACCCGCAATTTGTCGAGGCGGCTCGCCGTCTTGCGGAGCGGACATTCAGCGAGACCGAGAAAGCCAAGCCGGTGGCGGCCGACGCGATGGTCTCCGACCGTCTCGACACCATGGCCATGCGCATCCTGTCGCGCCAGCTTTCCCCGCGGGAGAAAAACCTGCTGACGGGGGAACTGGCCAAGCTGCTGGCCCACTACCAGGCCAATCCCAAGGAGGCCCGGGAACTGGTGCAGGTGGGGGAAAGCAAACCCGCCGCCGACCTGCACCCGGTGGAACTGGCCGCCTGGACGCTGATGGCCAACACCCTGTTCAACCTGGACGAGTCGCTGAACAAGTGACCCTTTCAGGTTTTTCGGCACACCCGGTTCGCGAGGTCTGATCATGTTTCCCGCCAACGACGCCCTTTTGGCCCTCACCCGGCGGCACTTCTTCGCTCGTGGCTCGCATGCCATGGGTTGGGCGGCCCTTGCCAGCCTGATGGGTAAGCATTCCCTGGCGGCCGACAACGGATCGGGCGTTCCAGAGTTGACCGCCACCGGCGGTATCCCCACCCATTTCCCGCCCAAGTGCAAGAACATCATTTACCTGCACATGGTCGGTGGTCCGCCCCAGATGGACCTGTACGACTACAAGCCCAAGATGCAGGAGTGGTACGACAAGGACCTGCCCGACTCGGTGCGCAAGGGCCAGCGGCTCACCACCATGACCAGCGGCCAGGCCCGCTTTCCCATCGCGCCCAGCAAGTACAAGTTCAAGCAGCACGGCAAGAGCGGCATGTGGGTCTCCGAGCTGCTGCCCTACACGGCCAGCATGGTGGACGACATGTGTTTCGTCCGGTCGATGAACACCGAGGCCATCAACCACGAACCGGCGATCACCTACATACAGACCGGCAACCAGGTGACCGGCCGGCCCTGCCTGGGCGCGTGGACCAGCTACGGGCTGGGGTCGCTGAACCGCAACCTGCCCACCTTTGTGGTGATGGTGGCGCGGCCCACCAACCAGGAACAGATGCAGGCCATCTCGGCCCGCCTGTGGCAGGCCGGTTACCTCTCCGGCGAGCATGCCGGTGTATCATTCCGCTCCGCCGGTGATCCGATCCTTTACCTCAACAACCCCCCGGGAGTGCCCGCCGATATCCGCCGCCGCACGCTGGACGGCCTGAACGCCCTGAATCAGATGAATTACGAGGGTTTGCACGATCCCGAGACACTCACCCGCATCCAGCAGTACGAGATGGCCTACCGCATGCAGGCCAGCGTTCCCGAGCTGGTGGACCTGAACACGGAGTCGGAAAACACCTTCAAGCTTTATGGGCCGGAGGTGAAAAAGCCCGGCACCTTCGCTAACACCGTGCTCATGGCCAGGAAACTGGTCGAGCGGGGGGTGCGCTTTGTGCAGGTCTACCACAACAACTGGGACACCCACGCCAATGTGGCGGGCCGGTTGCCAGACCAATGCCGCGATGTGGACCAACCCTGCTGGGGCCTGATCCAGGACCTGAAGCGCAAGGGAATGCTGGACAGCACGCTCGTTATCTGGGGTGGCGAATTCGGACGCACCATTTATTCACAGGGCGGGTTGTCCAAAACCAACTACGGGCGTGACCATCATCCCCGCTGCTTCACCTGGTGGTTGGCAGGAGGCGGTTTCAGGCCGGGCACAGTCTATGGCGAGACCGACGACTTCAGCTACAACATCGTCAAGGATCCGATGCATATCCGCGACATGCACGCCACCATCCTCAGCGTGTTAGGCTTTGACCACGAGCGATTCTCCGTTCGCTACCAGGGCCTCGACCAGCGTCTGACGGGCGTGGAAACTGCCCGGGTGGTGAAGGAAGTGCTGGCCTGAGAATGGCTCACCGCTTCAACCCCTCGTATGAGATCAGCACCTCTTCCTGCTCGGAGGTCTCGACCGAGCCGGGGCGCATGACGCGCAATTCGCGCAGCGCATCCCGCGCGGTTTTGCCCTGGCTTATCAGGTAGGCCGCCAGGATAGTGCCGGTGCGGCCGATGCCGGCATGGCAATGGACTCCCACACCGATTTTTTTCTCGTGCGCCTTCAATATGGAATCAACGCAGCGTTCCAGTTGCTCCAGCGTGGGGGCGTGATAATCGGGGATTGGTTCATGCAGGACCATGATCCCCGCATCATTCACCCATGCGCGGGGCAACGGGTTTTCCGTCAGTGTGAGAACCAGCTCCACCCCTTGCGAGCGCAACCAGTCCAATGATTCGGGCTGCCGTGGTCGCGAGAATCCTGCCAATTGGCCCGGGACCACCCATGAGAAATTGACTGGCTGCATGCGGCGCTCCTTGCCCGGTTTTTCAGCCTGAACTCCATGCCATCCTACGGCTGGATGGCTTCATTCTACACGGGTGCGGGGTGGCTGGTGGGAGGCCTACCGCACCCTTGACCCTGTTGTTCGGCCCGGGTTACTGTTTCGCGTTGATCAGGTTAGGCCGGTTGACGGGGCCTCGGAGGTTGCTGATGGAACTCAAGGATATGGCGGGCGAGGTGGCGGCCTTGCGGAGCCGGTTTTCAAGCTTCACCACCTTTCGCGGCTATCGCTCCCACTCGGTGGGCCTGACCGGGTTTCTCGGTATCGCCGCGGCCATGGTGCAGGCCGATTACCTGGGCCAGCCGTCGGGGCACTTGGCCAACTACATCAACTTTTGGGTCGGGGTCGCGCTGGTCAACCTGTTCATCATTGGTGCCGAATTCTGGTACCAGTGGACGCAGGCTCCCACCCCGTTGGGACAGCGATTGACCGTGCTGGCAATCCAAAAATTGGTGCCCAGCTTCGCCGCGGGGGCGGTGATCACCGCAACCCTGTTGCTACAGGAGCCTGAAAGCGGGTGGATGTTGCCTGGCCTGTGGAGCATCCTGTTCGGTTTGGGGGTGTTTTCGTCAGCCTCGCTGCTGCCAAGGCCGATCCGCTGGGTGGGGGCGTATTACCTGGTGGCGGGCAGCTTCTGCCTGTTGGTTGGCAAGGGAGAATTGGCTTTTTCGCCCTGGTTGATGGCCTGCACCTTTGGTGTCGGGCAGATAATCGGGGCGGTGATTTTGCACCGCACTAATGAAACGGACAGGTAAGTCGGTGGGTCAGGAATCCAGCCCCATTCCAAGGAAACACTTGTCAATTCAACGCCTTGAGTCCGTTCGCCTTGCGGATCCGACAGGCCTCCTTCCACGCGTCTTCGTCCGCTCTTAAAAGATCAGCCAAGGCGGCGGAGCCGATGCCGAAACATCCTGCTGTTTCCGCCATGCGGGCCCCATGGGCGTCGAGGGCATCCAGCAACAGTGCCGCCAGGGGCAGGTAGCGGGGATCCTTTGGGCCCACCCACAGCATGCCGGTCCGGTCCCGGGCCACCACCACGGCCGGATGCTGGGCGAGATCCTCTCCGGGGGGTGGTTCCCGCAATTCCAGCCACAGTGCCCGGCGCAGGCGCTTCAGCGCCTTGGCCTTGTTTTCGTGTTGGGAGCGGCTTTCTTCGGCGATCACACGCAAGCCGCTGGGGAGGTGGCGGAGCCGGACCGCGCTGGAGGTCTTGTTCCGTTTCTGCCCGCCTGGGCCACTGGCGCGGTAGAGGTCCACCTCGCACCGCGCCAGCAGTTCATCGTCGGAAACGCTTGCCCAGGCGTCGCGCTGGCCCACGCTGGAACTCAGACTTCCAGTTTCCAGGGTGCGCGCATGGGCCGGCTGATCAGGGCGTTCCCCTCGGCTTCGGCAAAGCGGCGCTTGGCGGGATCCCAATTCAGCTTCTTGCCCACCTGCAGCGCGATCACGCCCAGATGGCAGATGATCACCGAACTGGCGCCCACGCCCACATGGCAAATCGGCTTTTTGCGGCTTTTCACGCAACCGAGGAAATTCTCCATATGGTTGTTAGAGACCTCAAGCTTGATGGCGTCGTCCTTCAGGGGTTCTTCCAGCAGTTTGGGATCGCTGGCGCTGATCTTGCCGCGGCTGACGAAGATCCACTTGCCTGTATCCCCCACGAAGAGGATGCCGTTGGTGTCCTTGGCGCCCACGGTGTCGGGCAGGGTGGTGTCGCTGGCGATCACTTTGGCCCCGTTGGCGTAGGTGTATTCCACGCGGAAGGAGGGGTGGCAGTTATAGCTGTTGGGCTCCCGGCTGGGCGCCTCGCCGATGGCCTCGACCGAGATCGGGCCGGTGTCATCCGTGCCCAGACCCCACTGGGCGATATCGAGGTGGTGGGCACCCCAGTCTGTCAGTTTGCCGCCCGAATACTCGTACCACCAGCGGTACTGGTAGTGGCAGCGCTCGGTCACATAGTCCACCTTGGGGCACGGCCCCAACCAGAAATCCCAATCCAGCCCCTCGGGAGGAGGGGAGGGCTTGAAGGTGCCCTTGGGATTGGCGCCGATACGGCACTCCACACGCACCACCTTGCCGATGCGTCCGTTGCGGACCAGCTCGCAAGCCAGGCGGAAACGCCGATCGCTGCGCTGCTGGCTGCCGGTGGCCAGCACGCGGCCAGTCTTGCCTACCACTTTTTCCAGCGCGATGGCCTCCTCGATGGTGAGGGTGAGGGGTTTTTCCAGATAGACATCCTTGCCCTTTTTCAGTGCATCAATGGCGATCAGGGCGTGCCATTGGTCGGGCGGGGCGATAGTGACGGCCTCGATATCCTTGCGGTCGAGCAGTTCGCGGAAGTCGGAATATCCCTTGGCGTTCATGTCACCGTTTTTGGGAAGGTCGGTTTCAACCGCCCGCTTCAGGTGACGGGCATCCACATCGCAGGCGGCCACATAACGGACCGGCATCAGCTTGTTCTTGCGAGCATCGTTGTAAATGGCACGCCCCCGGCTCTGGGGGCTGCCAATGCCGATGGCACCCATGGTCATGCCATCCGGCTTGCCCTGGCCGCTCACCTCCTGCAGTGCCGCTTGCGCTTCCTGGCGTGAGTACCAAAGGGGCAACCCTGCGGCGGCCAAGGCCAGGGTGGAGCGCTCGATGAATCCGCGGCGGGAAAGATTACCGCGGGCCGGTGGGAGGGAAGGGGTGTCCATGGTCTAGATTCCGTGGAAGCGTGGGGAAAAAGGAATCCCGACGGGCGGTGGTACCGGACGGGCTGAAGTAGATAGTAACCCGGAGCGAGACCGGCTTGAATCGGGAATTTGGGTAAATTCGCCCTCCGGCAGCCCCGGTCCGGCTTGTTTCCGAACGAGGGCATGGGCATAGTTTGCCCGCAAGTGCGGATGCCGGTTCTGGGTGCGGAGTCTTTGTCATGTTGACGCCAACGGGTTGGATGCTGGTGGGTGTTGGGGCTTCCGGAGCCATCATGGCCCAATTCCTTGGCAAAATAGCACTGAAACCGCTTGGATTTTTCGCCGGTCAAGACAGCTATTTCGCCCCGGCGGGCGGGTGCGCCACGGTGCTGGCTGCCCAGATTTGCAAGGCCAAGAAAGAAGTGCTGCTGCTGGCCCCGTCGCTCCAATCCAAGGGAGTGCTCGAGGCCTTGGTTGGCGCGGCCTCGCGCGGCGTCGCCGTGGAAGTGTTGTTGCCCCAGGGGGCTGAAAAATCGTCCGGTGCTGAAATTCAGGCTCTGGTTGGCGCGGGAGGCTGCCCCTACATCGGCCAGGAATCCCGTGTGATGTCCACCGTGCTGCTGGTGGATCATCGCATCCTTGCCGCCGGAAGCGTGAACCAGAATAACCCGGGAGAACCGGGGGTCATCGAGCACCTGCATGTCTGGAAAGGAAATAACGACCTCAACAACAAACACCGCGAGTTGATCACCAACCACAAGAGTCAGGCCCGGCCATTGGGTGAACCGAAGGGAGCCGCAGCTCCAGCACCCGCCCCTTCCCCGGCACCAGCTGCATACACTGCCCCGGCCCCGCAGGCGCCCCATTCTGCCATTCCGGGTCTGCCTCCCGGTATAGACCCCAATAACCCGGGCCAATTGTTGCAGGCGGCGCGGGAAGCGGCGGGGCGCGGTGACCAAACCACTGCGGCAGCCTTGTTGGAGGCTGCCAAACAGGCAAACCAAAGGCTGCAAACCGCAGGCGGAGTGCGGGTTTCCGCCTGATCGGCCCCCTGGGAACCGGAAAGTTCCGGCCCCTCAACGACAGCAAAGGCCTAATAGTTAGTGGTGGATAGACCCAATCAGGGGCCCCGCCACGGCTTTTGTCGTTGTCCGGTGGCTGCTTTTTGGGTTGGATGAATCAAGCATCCATGCCTTAGGAGCTGCCTGACATGAGCGAATTGGCCCTGGCCGAGGAGACCCTCGACAAGGCGCTGAAGGACCCGGTTTTCAAGGAAGAGATCCAGAGACTTCGCCAAACCGACAACACCACCAATTGGCTGTATCTGGCCAGGGCGTGGTTTTTTGTGGTTCTTGTCTTCGCCCTTTCGGTGATCTTTTTCCGGGAACACGCCAACTGGGGCCTGCATTGGGCCTGGTGTATCCCGGTTTATGTCCTGGCTGTCATCGCCATGGGCGCCAACCAGCATCAATTGACCGGATTGGCCCATGAGGGATCGCACTTCATCCTGTTCAAGAACCGGATGCTCAACGAACTTGTCAGCGACATCTTCTGCATGTTCCCGATGTACAGCAACACGCACCTGTACCGACTGCAGCATCTGGCCCACCATCAGTTTGTCAACGACCCGGAACGTGACCCCGATGTGTTTCAGATGCGCAAGAGCGGGCACTGGCTTCATTTTCCGGTTACCCGGCAGCGCTTCATCGGCTTCCTGCTGAGCCAATTCTGGGTCCCGAATGTTCTGAAATTCATGCTGGTGCGCGCCCAATTCAGCGCAACCGGCTCCGGTGACAGCCCCTACCACAAGCCGGGCGTGGTCCCCGATTACACCGCCGTAAACATCGGCATCGCCATGGTGTTTGGAAATGTGGCCATGATCGCCCTGGGGCTTTATGTGCCCATGCTGTTCGAGGGGTTTGATTGGGTGCGCTGGCTGGCCTTGTCGCCCGCGGTTCTGGCTGTCCTGGCCTGGGTGATTTTCCCCAGAATGCCGGATCGCTGCTTCACCGGCGCACGACTGCATCCGCCTGTCTCGCCGGCCATCTCCATGGCCATCCGCATCAGCGAGATCATGCTGATCTGGGGTGCCTTCACGCTTTGGGCCGTCCTGGGTGACTGGCGCGCCCCGCTCTACTATGTGGCTCTGTGGATCGTGCCCATTTTCACCTCGTTCAGCTCCTTCATGATGCTGCGCCAGGTGGTGCAGCATGGCAACGGTGGCCGTGGCTGGATCTCCAACACCAGGGTCTTCGAGGTGAACCCGCTGCTGCGATACGCGGTTTTCCCCATCGGTATGGATTATCACCTGCCCCACCACCTGTTCGCCTCGGTGCCCCACTACCGGTTGCACGGTCTGCACACCATGCTGTGCCGTTATCCGGAATACCTGCGGCACGCCGTGGAGGTGCACGGGTATTTCATGTCACCGGAGCGTCCGCAGGTTCACCCCACCGTGGTGGATGTGCTGGGCCCCGAATGGAAGCCCGGGCAGCAGAGAATCTACATCGACAACAGCGTGCTGGAGGGCATGGAGGTCGACGACAAGGATGTGATCCTTGCCGAGGGCAAGAAGCTCAGCGGCATGGTGAACTGACCGAACGGCAGAAAGCAGTGGGGGATTGTGGGTTGCTTCCCACAATCCCCCCACTGCTTTTATGGATCCCAAAATGGTCAGGTCAGCTCAACCGACCAGTAGGCGTTTTCGAGGAAAGTCTTCCACGACTCGTACTTGGAATTGGTCAGCTTCTGGTTCAGCATGGGGCTGCGCTTGGGTTTTTCCGGCCGGCGGATCAGGGCCATGTTGGCCTGCTTGGGGGTGCGGCCACCCTTGCGCACATTGCACGCCACGCAGGCGCAGACGATGTTCTCCCAGGAGCTCCCGCCACCCTGGCTGCGTGGCATCACGTGGTCTAGGCTCAACTCGCTCGTCGGGAATTTTTTCCCGCAGTACTGGCAGAGGTTGTTGTCTCGGGCGAAAATGTTCCGCCGGTTGAACTTGATAGCCTGCCGGGGCATGCGGTCAAAGCCCATCAGCCGGATTACCCTGGGCACCTGGATCTCGCTGGAGACGGTGCGGATCCAGTCGTCGTCGGCCTGGCGGAAATGGCGCGAGCGGAATTCGCTCACTTCCCGCCAGCTTTGAAAATTGTAGGTCAGGAATTGGCCATCCTCGGGATGGACCACTTCAGCCGCGTCCTTGCACAGCAGTGTGAAGGCCCTTTTACACGAGACCACCTGGATCGCCATGAAATGACGATTCAACACAAGGACACTGGCATCCAACGGATTCAGCAACGCGGTCATTCACGGTCCCCCAGCAGTGCTGTGGGATCCGCCCCGCTGACGGCCCGGTCAAAAGGAAAGAAAGGGGCCGGCAAGGGTAGCGGGCCATTCCATGGCCCGGGCAGGTTGTGCGATTCCGCAGCAAAGGTCTCAAGGCGCGGAACCAAGCCCCACCCGTATCCCGACCGAAGATCTGACATTATCATATCAGTGGACTTGGTGGCCGTGCAAGAAGCTGGTCCCATAGCCCCGCGAATCAGTCCCTGTTTTCACCCGCCTTGCGACAATCTGCATGGCTCACCGCCCATCCGGGGCGGGGATGGCATCGGGGTGTATTTTCCGCCATGAACCAATCCAACCCCGACAAGCCCGGCAGCCCTGGTGGCCCCGGGGGAACGCTGGAGGAACAGCGGCTGGGCGAATGGCTGGTGCGCAACCTGTTGGTGGACAAGGGGGAACTGGAGCTGGCCACCGCCAGACCGGGTGACCCGATGGGGGCCGACGCTCTGTTGCAACGCCTGCGGTTGCGGGGCCTGATAACCAACCACCAGGCCAGGCGCCTTGGCGAATCGCTGGACAGTCTGCTGGGACAGGGCATACCGGGCTACGAGTTGATCGACCGGATCGGTCAGGGCAGCACCGCCCAGGTATTCAAGGCGCGCCATTTGGGCACCGACCGCCTGGTGGCCCTGAAGGTCATGCCCGGCCGCGCGGGTGGGCCTTCCAGTGAGGTCCAAAAATTCCTTGCCCTGGCAAGGGCTTGGGCCCGGGTTCGCCACCCGAGGATCGTCCAGGTGCTCGATGCGGGGGAAAGGCCTTTTCCATTCTGTGCGCTGGAATATTTGCCGGTACCCTCCATGGAACGGGACCCGCGTGTGATCAAGCGATCGACCCCATTTTCCGAGCGGGACCTGGCCCGGGTGGGCCTGCAGGTTTCCGAGGCCTTGTGCTGCCTGCATGGCAAGGGGGTTGTGCACCGGGATATCAAGCCGGCTAACCTGTTTTTGCTGGAGGACGGGTCGATTCTGGTTGGGGATTTGGGCCTGGCGCTGTGGAACAAGGTGGACCCCCATCAGGCCAGGGAGCGTGGCCTGGCGTTGGGCAGCCCGTATTACATGCCTCCCGAGCAAATCGCCAACGATGCCCCTTTGGACGGTCGCGCCGACCTCTACGCGCTTGGGATCACCCTGTTTCAATTGGCGACCGGGAAAGTGCCTTATTCGGGCGACAATCCCGATCAGGTTTACCAGCACCATTTTGAAACGCCGGTTCCCAGACTCAACCAGGGGCGCCCCGACCTCTCCGCGGCATTCTGCGAAACCGTTTCCAACCTGATGGCGAAGGATGCGCGCCACCGTCCCGCTTCGGCAGAGGTGGTGGTGGAACTTTTCGGCAGGATTGAAGCCCGGGCCCGGTTGGAAGGCGGGGCCAAAGGGGGGCGTTAGCCCAAGGCCCAATCCACCGGCGGTTGGCCCCTTTCCTCAAGCCAGGCATTCGCCCTGCTGAAGGGCCTGGATCCGAAAAAGCCCCGGTACGCCGACAGCGGCGAGGGGTGGACAGAAAAAAACGCGCCGTGGGGTTCCTGAATCAGCGGCTCGGCCAACTTTCGGGCGGGGGCCCCCCAAAGCAGGAAAAGAATGGGATGCCTTTGCGCCACGACCACCCGAAGCACGCCCTGTACCACCGTTTCCCAGCCTTTGCCGGCATGGGACTGGGCCTCTCCCTGACGGACAGTCAAAACACTGTTCAGCAACAAAACGCCAGATCGGGCCCACCTTTCAAGATTCCCGTTGGGTGGCGGTAAGTGCCCCAGGTCTGCTTGCCATTCCTTGAAGATATTGCGGAGCGAGGGGGGTAGGGGGATTCCCGCGGAGACCGAGAAGCACAACCCATGCGCTTGCCGGGGTCCGTGGTACGGGTCCTGCCCCAGGATCACCACACGGGTGTAGGTGGGAGAAGTGAGCTCGAGTGCGCTGAATCGGGCGGGTTTGGGGGGCAAGACGGGGTATGAGGTTTCTTCCAAGGCCAGGAAATCCTCCAGGTCTGCAAGTTGGCCCTCCCGCAGGCCAAAAGCCGGGTGATTTCGCCATGCGGCTGGAATGCTTTGGAACAGTGCGGAGGACAAGCGATGGCTCCAGGTGGGGTGTTGGAAGATTATGATAGCGCTGAGTGCATGGGTAAACTGGGAAGACCAACCGAATTCAATCGGTTGGCAAAAAGTTGAATTTGCCCTAAAATCATCGATTCACGCTATCCATCCGGCCCAAAACCAGTGAAATAGGGTGAGAAGTGGCCCACGCCCGTTCGTGGGCAGAGGCGCCAGCCCCCGCGGCGCCTTGCAATAGAACTTTGTAGCGTTCAATCGGGGGTAGGTTCCGAGGCAAGCATGAAGGAAATCGCTGTCGATAATTCCCGCGAGGTGGTTTACGAGCGTTCGGATTACCCTCTCGACAAGATACGGTCCATCCTGAAGGAAGAGACCGTGGCCGTGCTGGGTTACGGCGTGCAGGGCCGTGGCCAGTCGCTCAACATGCGTGACAACGGCATTCCCGTGGTGATCGGCCTGCGTCAGGGCGGCCGTTCCTGGGATTTGGCCGTGAGCGACGGCTGGGTTCCCGGCAAGACCCTCCTCAGCTATGAGGAAGCGGCCGCCAAGGGAACCATCATCCAGTACCTACTGTCCGACGCCGGACAGAAGGAGTTTTGGCCCCACATCAAGCCGCACCTTACCAAAGGCAAGGCGCTTTATTTCTCCCACGGTTTCAGCATTGTCTACGCCGATCAGACCGGGGTGGTGCCCCCCAAGGATATCGATGTGATCCTGGTGGCGCCAAAGGGTTCCGGTACCTCCGTCCGCCGGTTGTTCCTGGAAGGCAAGGGGATCAATTCCAGCTTCGCCGTGCATCAGGACGCTACCGGTCGGGCCGCCGAGCGCGCTCGCGCGGTGGGCTTTGCCATCGGTTCGGGTTACCTGTTCGAGACCACCTTCACCAAGGAGGTCTACAGCGACCTGACTGGTGAGCGTGGCGTGCTGATGGGCGCGATCTATGGTCTGTGGCTGGCCCAGTACGAGGTGCTGCGCGCCAACGGTCACTCCCCGTCTGAAGCCTTCAATGAAACGGTCGAGGAGGCCACCCAGAGCCTCTATCCCCTGATCGCCGAGAAGGGCATGGACTGGATGTACGCCAACTGCTCCACCACCGCCCAGCGGGGCGCGCTGGACTGGTTTGGAAAGTTTCGCGATGCCAGCAAGCCGGTGTTTGAATCGCTGTACCACAGTGTGAAGACGGGCGAGGAAACCCGCCGCACCCTGGAGGTGAACAGTCGCACCGATTACCGCGAGCAGCTTGAAAAGGAACTGGCCGAGATCCGCAATAGCGAGATGTGGCGTGCCGGTCAGGTCATCCGCTCCCTTCGCCCCGAGAACCAGGGCAAGTAAGGCGGATTGATTTGCCAAAAAGCGGAAGGGGCGGGCCAGATGGCCCGCCCCTTCCGCTTTTTCAATGGATGGTATTTCAGTGGGACTGCAGGCTGAAAGGATCCAGCCGGCGAACGGTTCCATCCGCAAATCCGACCCAGGGGGAACCGGTTTGCGGGATCGGCTCCATGGTGGTGACCGCGGAATCGAGTGGCCGTTCCTCGAGCACCACACAGTGGGTGGTGTCGATCAGACGGATCTGGCGGTCATCTCCGCCTGCGACTGCGGCGGTTCCCGCGAGGATGAACCTGGCGGCCCGAACCGGGATGCGCGGTTCAAGGATTGGTGTGGTGTTGGCCTGGCCATCGCGCAGGGCCAAACCCTGCCCCCCGGCCAGAAGCAGGTTCCTGTTGCGGTCGATGGAGACGGTGCGAACCGGGCCGACCTGGAACAGGATTTTTCCCCGGGGAATGCATTTGTCCAGATCCCAGACCATGACATTGCCATCCCCCCCGGCGGTCAGCAGTCTGTTGGATGCCAGGCTGGTGATGGCCAGCACCCCACCGGGATGTTTGCCCAGCAGTTTGGAAGGTGCGGACGGATCGGCAAGGGAGAATTGGCGCACTTCGCCGTCTTCGCAACCGGCCAGCAGGAACCGGCCTTTTGAGTCAAAACGGATGGCCTGCACATTTGCGTGGAAGCCGGTGAATTTGCGTACTTCCTTGCCCGTGGAGATATCCCAAAGATGGATTCCCATGTCATCCTGAAAGAGCCGGCTCGAGGCGCCGGCAAGCAGGTTTCCATCCGGGTGGAAAGCGATGCAGTTCACCGCTCCCTCGTTGCCGCTGATGGGGCGCTTGGGTCTGCCCGTTTCCGCGTCCCAAACCTTCACCGCCTCATCCAGCCCGCCGGTGGCAAGCAGTTTGCCATCGGCGCTGAGGGCCATCGCGCTCACTTGGGCCACATGGGCCCGGATCACCATCGGCGGCAGGACCTTGGTCGGGTTGGCTCCGGCCGATTTGGATGCGGCTTCCCCACCCGGGAGCTGCACGGCTTTTCCCTGAAGGAAGGCGCGGAGGGCCTCGGCAAGCTCCGCGGGCTTTTGGAATCTGTCTTGGGGCTTTTTTCGCAGCAGCCGGTCGATGATTTGGGACAGCGCCGCGGGCACATCGGGTCGGACCGAGGAAACCTGTGGCGCCGGCGTGGTCAGATGTTTCCGCAGTTTCTGGACGATCGTGCCGCCTGCGAACACGGGGTGGCCCGCAAGCAGGTAGAAAAGGGTGGCTCCCAGGCTATAAAGGTCGCTCCGGGTATCGGCGTTTCGGGGATTTTCGGCCTGCTCGGGTGCCATGTAATCCGGCGTGCCGAGAAACTCGCCCGCCTGGGTCAACTCACCCAGTTCCTCCGAGCCTTCGTCCTCCTCGTCTTGGCCGTCACCCAAAACGCGGGCCAGCCCGAGGTCCAGGATTTTGATTGTGCCCACCGCGGTGGTGGCCGGAAGGGGCTTGGGGATTTCCTTCAAACCCTTCAACGGTGAAGGGGTCACCATCAGATTGCTGGGCTTGATATCCCGGTGAATGACGCCCTTGTCCGAAGCGTGCTGCAGGGCGTCAGCGGCCTGGATGATGAAGCTGACAGCCAGCTGGATTGGAAGGGGCCCGGTCATCTTCACCAAACGACTCAGGTCGATGCCATCCACATATTCCATGGTGAGGAAGGCTACCGGCCCGGAAAGGTCGGTCTGGAAAACAGTCACGAAGTTCGGATGCTGCACCAGTGCCGCCGCCCGCACCTCCCGGGCAAAACGTTTGGTCGCCTCCCCGGCTTTCAGCCTTTCGGGAAGGATAACCTTCACCGCAACGGTGCGGTTGAAGCCGTGCTGGCGGGCCTTGTAGACCGCACCCATCCCGCCACGGTTCAGCTCCTTGAGGATGTCGTGCCCGGGGATGTTGTACTCGGGGTTTTCGAGCGGCTTCGCCTTGGAGTCGGAAACTGAATTGGATGTGGAGGCGCCAACAATGCTTTGCCGTGTTCCCGAGGGTGCGGAAGAGTCCTTGCTGGCCTCATCGGCTGAGCTAGGCGGCGCACTCGGATCGGGTAAATCAGGCATGTTGCGGGAGGTCTCAGGAATATAGCCGTCGATCAAAAGCCTTTCAGGCTATACGCTGGAACCATGAAATTGGTTGTGCGCCAGCCGATTGATGGCCCCGAATGGCACATTTTAAATACTATAGCACGCTATCGAGTAAGAAATGAAGGAAAAGCAGGCCAAAGATTCGGCCCTTTCTCATACCGGAACTGGTGCCCATTCCGATGATTCCAGCCCCGTTCGCTGGATTGTTCCCCACCTGAATCCCGATCAATTGGCCCGTGAAATCGGCGAATGGCTTCACGGGGGCACCCTGAACGGCTATCACCCGGCTCATCTTTTGCAATTTGCCTCCGTTGACCACAATTCAGGGCCCCAGGTGCGAACCATTGTGCTTCGTGGAGCGGAGCCATTCTGCCATTGGGTGCGGTTCCACACGGATATCCGAAGCCCCAAGGTTGAGGAAATCCGCCATCAACCTCGGGTGGCGCTGTTGGGATACGATCCCAAATTACGCCTGCAAATCCGCATGGATGCTGTGGCGGCGATCCATCACAAGGACGCCTTGGCCCGTCAGGCATGGGAGCGCATACCGCCACACAGCAGGGCGTGCTACTCATCCAAAAAAGTGCCGGGCGAGGCCCTGAAACAGGATGTGGTCCATCAGGCGCCCCCTCCCATTCATGATGTGGATGACCCCGCGTACAACCACTTCGCAGTCATTCACTGCGCCATCGAATTGATTGATGTGCTTGAGTTGGATTCCAACGGCCATCGCCGGGGAACCTTGATCCGGGCGGATGGCACCTGGTGTTGGCAACCGGTGGCGCCTTAGTTTTTATATAAACATATATTTATTTAGATTAAGCGGCGTTTTTGCGATGGATTGGCTCAAATCGGTCCTGAAATAAACGATTCAACAGATTGTGGGTGGCCGCAGGGGTGGCGCAGTTGATTGTGTCCTCAACTCGGAATCGGCTTTCACCCATTTGCAGGATGTCACCGGGTTCGAGGTCCGCGCTGCGCACTTTTTTTCCATTAACCCAAGTTCCATTGCTGCTATCAAGATCTTCTATTTGCCATCTTCCTTCATTCTTTTTAAGCCGACAGTGATTTCTGCTTGCAGAGGGGCTTTGCAAGGGAAGGTCTGTTTGCAAGGACCGACCTGCCAAGATCCCGGCGGCAGGATTTGATTCCGTCAGAATCAAACGGTTTCCCAGGATCAAATCCACCAATACAAGTTGGCTGGCCCCCTCCGGGTGAATGGTGGTGGGGCAATCTTGCTGGTTTTGGGAATCAGAGGGCATTCTTGGGCCTCGAGGGAGGGTGGTTAGAACCTCCGAAAACTGAAAAAAAAGTCCCGTGTCGTCAAAAATCGGCGGGAGAACACAGTTTTCTTCAAAAAAAATCAAGGGTTGTTTGGATTGAAAACGGGTTGTCAGGATTAACGAATGTGCGAGTTGTATTCAAAATTGGTTATTTAGGCTGTTTGTTGGCGCTTTCCTTAAAATAAGTGACCTTTGTTGAATTTGGACTAATGCGTGCTTTGGAGTGCCCTGTCAATATGCATAGGAAGGCTAAACTTAGTTGTTTGGCCCGAGTGGGGAAACTTCTAGCAGGGAGTTTGTGATGAATTGGGGAACCCTTCGGTTCCTGGGCATCCTGGCGTTGGGATGTTTGGGGCTGAGCAATTCGGCGCGGGCTTCGCATTGCGGAGCCTGCCAATACCCGGCGACCGTGGTCGCGGTGGAGCAATGCTCACCGGTCCGCTACCGAGTATGCCAACGCGTGGTCACGGAAGAAGTTCCGGTGACAACCTACAAAGCCGTTTACGACACGACGATGCGGGAGGAAAAGTACACCGTCCTCCGTCCCGTGACGGAAACGCAGTTGCGTGAGCACCGCTACACGGTCTCCCGCCCTGTGATCGAGTACCAGGACGAGGTGGTCCGCCAGACGGTGTGCCGCCCCGTGTACGAGCAGCATGTTCGCCAGTACACCGTGACGGTGTGCCGGCCGGAGGTGCAGTGCTACCAGGTGCCCGTCACCACGACCAGGTACGAGCCGGTGTACGAGCAGCATGTGCGGAACATCCCGTACACGGTCGCCCGTCCCGAATACTACGAGACGACGCACCAGGTCCCTTACACGACTTGCCACCCGGTGTACGAGCAGCATGTGCGGAACATCCCGTACACGGTCGCCCGCCCGGAGTACTACACCACCAGCCATCAGGTTCCTTACACGACCTGCCACCCGGTGTACGAGCAGCATGTGCGGAACATCCCGTACACGGTCGCCCGCCCG
>Ga0315905_10000106_pt1 | contig 86862 bp, 85 predicted proteins | sample LakEriMetagenome_5_FD_203522 | JGI IMG/M metagenome (GOLD analysis project Ga0315905, IMG submission 203522) | Freshwater fungal communities from buoy surface, Lake Erie, Ohio, United States - Buoy 4 MA121 | ecosystem: Environmental > Aquatic > Freshwater > Lake | place: USA: Lake Erie, Ohio...
ATCAAACGCTTCGCTTCTTCGGCGTTGGTGCCTTGGAGGCGAACGATAAGGGGAACAGGTAGTTGACCGATGTTTTTGTAGGCGTCTACGATGCCTTGGGCAACGCGGTCGCAGCGAACGATACCACCAAAGATGTTGATGAGGATCGCTTTTACGTTAGGGTCTTTAAGGATGATGTGGAAGGCTTTTTCTACGCGCTCTGCGTTGGCAGTTCCGCCGACGTCGAGGAAGTTAGCAGGGTTACCGCCAGACAACTTGATGATGTCCATGGTGGCCATTGCAAGACCTGCTCCGTTGACCATACAGCCCACGTTACCATCTAATTTAACGAAATTGAGGCCAGCTTCGTCGGCTTCTACTTCGGTTGGATCTTCTTCTGATTTGTCGCGCAAAGCGGCGAGGTCTGGATGACGGAACAAACCATTGCCATCTAGACTTACTTTGGCATCGACTGCGATGATTTTATCATCGGAGGTTTTGAATAGTGGATTGATCTCAAACATAGAAGCGTCGATGCCAACGTATGCATTGTATAAACATGGTACGAATTTGACCATATTTTTGAAAGCCTCTCCAGAAAGGCCAAGATTGAAAGCTATTTTGCGCGCTTGGAAACCCTGAAGACCAACGCGTGGATCGATGTGTTCTTTGAAGAGTTTTTCTGGGGTGTGCTCGGCAACGTGCTCGATGTCCATGCCACCTTCAGTGGAGTAGATAATAACATTGCGGCCAGACTCGCGGTCTAGGAGAACAGACATGTAGAATTCCTGAACTTCTGTTGGGCCTGGGTAGTAGACATCTTGTGCGATGAGTACTTGATTTACTTTTTTGCCTTTACCGTTGGTTTGAAGCGTTGTGAGGTGACCACCGAGAATACCCGCTACTTTTTCTTCAACTTGGTCAATGCCTTTTGCAAGAACAACACCGTGAGAACCTGTTTCTTCTACCGTTCCTTTACCACGACCACCCGCATGAATTTGGGCTTTTACCACATACCATGAGGTACCGGTTTCTTCTGTAAGCTTTTGAGCTGCAGGAACTGCTGCTTCAATGCTATCAACTACAATGCCTTCTTGCACGGCCACGCCGTATTTTTTGAGAATTGCTTTTCCTTGGAATTCGTGTAAGTTCATACTTTCAAATTTGCGCCGTAAAAATACGCTTTTTTCGAGAGCCAATGACGGCTGTTTTTTAAATATTTATCTGATTTGGTTTTTCCAAGAGGAGGAAATATTGCGAGAAGCAAAAGCGTTTTTCTTCAGGTCTTGGACATCTTGCCAAATGGTATCTAATCCAGAAATTAAAGCACGTTCTTCTTCGTGCATGGCGTCTTTGAGTAAAGCCGGATCTGAAAAGTGTATTTTCACAAAATTGGTATCGAAATTGCCACTTCGAAACGCAGGATGCTTCAAGACAAATTTACCGAAGTCTAGGGTGGTTTTGACGCCGGAAATTTGGTAATTGTCTATGGCTGCAATACAGCGCTCTATTGCCTCCTCACGGGTTTTCCCCCAAACGACGAGTTTGGCAATCATAGGATCATAATAAATAGGGATTTCCATGCCCTCTTTAAAAGCGTCGTCAACACGAATATAGCGTCCGGACGGAATACGGTAGCGATCTAGCGTACCGATGTCAGGGGTAAAACCACCGAGGGTATCTTCTGCATAAACGCGCACTTCAATGGCATGCCCGTTGATATGTAATTCGTCTTGCAACTTGGGCAAGCGCTCGCCCCGAGCCACTCGAATCTGCCATTCGACGAGGTCAAGACCCGTGATTTCTTCAGTAACTGGGTGCTCCACTTGCAAGCGCGTATTCATCTCTAAGAAATAAAAATTAAGCCCTGCGTCGATCAAAAATTCTACAGTGCCCGCACCTTCGTAATTACAGGCTTTGCATACTGCAACTGCTGCCTCGCCCATTTGCTGGCGAAGTGCTGGGGTCAAGACCGCGCTTGGAGCCTCCTCTACTACTTTTTGATGCCTACGCTGAACCGAGCACTCGCGTTCGAACAAATAGACTACATTGCCCAGTTGGTCGGCGAAAACTTGAATTTCAATATGGCGCGGTTGGTCTACAAATTTTTCAATAAAAACGGCGTCGTCGCCAAAAGAAGAGCGCGCTTCGTTTTGGGCAAGTGTCATTTGTTCTTCGAATTCCGCATCATTTTGTACCAAACGCATTCCCTTTCCGCCGCCACCGGCCGACGCTTTGATCAGAATTGGATAACCGACTTCTGCTGCAATTACTTTTGCTGCAGTAACATCTGAGATTGCTTCGTCGACCCCCGGCACGAGCGGCACATTGTAAGATTTTACAGCTTGTTTGGCCGATAGTTTATCGCCCATAATTTCCATAGATTCTGGCGAGGGGCCGATGAGTTTGATACCTTCAGCCTTTAATTTGCGTGCAAAACCTGCGTTTTCGGAGAGAAAACCGTAGCCCGGATGCACCCCATCTACACCGAGGTCTTTACAAATCTGTATGATTTTATCCTGCTGTAAATAACTTTCTGAGGACGGGCTTTGCCCCACATAAACAGCTTCATCGGCTTCGAGCACGTGTGGTGCATTGGCATCGGCATCGGAATAAATGGCCACACTGCGGATGTCCATTTTATTGAGGGTTCTAAGCACGCGTCGAGCGATCTCTCCGCGATTGGCTACTAGTACTTTTTTCATCTTGTGGCAAAATTACAGGTTGTCGATGTCTTTTGGGTATGGATTCTCCAGATTTTTTTGAATCATTTTTAATGAACTGTTTGAGTTGTTTGATCAATAAAATATCGGAAAACTTATGAAACTCTTCATAATAAGAAACCCCAAAGCCTTGGGTAAACGGACCCTGATTTTCATTTACTGAGTTGGTATTGGACTGGTTAAACGCCTTTACACGAAAATTATCTTGAATCTTGTATTCAATATTTACATCCCCGATCATTGAATTGGTGTAGGCCTGCGCACCATTAGCCGTTGCAGCACTGCGGTTTTCTACCCCAAAACTTCCTGTAATTACGAGCTTATCGTCGAGGAATCCTTTTGCTACACCGAGTTCCACTTTACTCTCTCCGGCAACTTCATCGGCACCGTAATCTACATTTAGTTTGTAGTTATCAGACAATTTACCGAGTGCCGCATTGATTTGAGATTCGAGCAGGTCCAGTGCCGCTGAGCCTCCAGCTGAAAGATTGCCTTTGAGGGGTTGAAACTTACTGACCAATAACAAGGAGAAAAACTGTCTGTTTAACTCATCTGGGTCTGACTTCACCCGATCTATGAGTGCCTTTCCTGTTTCGGTCACTCTCGGTGCAACGAGATCAAATGTAATTTTAGGAGCCAACAGAGATTCGGTTAATTTGAGATAACACAAGATTTCTTGATTGACCAATGTATTGTCTTGGATTTCAGGGCTGAGCTCTAAAATGGAAGCGCGCTTAGGCGTTACCGTGGTAATGGCAATGTCTGCATTGTAAGGGTCGCCGGTCCATTCAATTTTAGAACCTGCTTCAATATCAAAAGTTTGCTTGATAGAACCCAATGCAAAATTGTAACGGCTACCTTTAGCTATAACATAAGGCCCATTCATGGTAAGTTGATTGTACTGATCGAGTTTAATATTGAGTTCGCCGCTTCCCTTCGCTGTAATTTCGTCGCCGGTTTGCTCATTAAAAATGAGCTTCATGCTGGCCTCAGGAGTTACGTGAAAATTAAGATCTAGGAATAGTCCAGTAAAGTCGATGCCTTGCTTTTCTACTTGGGTTGAAACGCCTTCTTGAACAAATTGAACAAAGTTATCTTCGTCGTCAATTTCAGACATGCCATACATTGGAAAAATCACTTCTGTACCTTTCCGTGTAGTGGCGTCAACGGTGATTTCGGTATTGCTCATAGTGCCAAAAATATCGGCAGTACCTCTTCCGTAGGCCTTGCCATAATAGATATCGCCCTCCTTGAATTTTGTATTGAGTACCAAGAAGCGCTCAATCGGAACTAATTGATTGGTGCGTGGATCTATTTTATTGAGGTCATCTTCAAAGTTGATTTGGATGTCGTAGTTCCATTTGTCAAAATTCGTGTGGTTAACAGCACTCGATAGGTAAGCAATATTGCCCTCTGGGTCTTTAACTGGAATATTATCCATGAAAAAAGCATCTTCTGTCACTTGTATAGCTCCCTCTAGTTGATAATTAACGCCAAGAATAGCTACCTCAGCGCCACCATTTTGTAGGCGCAACTTTCCGGATAATTTTGGTTCATTCGGACTACCTTTTAAACGCAAACGACCACTCAGTTTGCCTTGAATACCTTGCACCACCTCTGGATCTAAAAAAGCATTGACAAAAGAAATATCAGTTTGCTTAAAATTTAGCCCCAGGTCGAGTTGGTCCTCTTTAAACTTATACAACCCGTCAAAATCAAAAGTGCGTTCATTTCGGTATTGTAACGTTCCTTCTAAGACAATGCTTTGCCGCTCATCGTTCCAATCTGAGTGCAGCATGATATCACCAACGGTTTGCCCGTCTATTTGCAACTGCTCCATATTTGCATCAGCGGTAATGCTCAAATTGGTATTCGGTGTGGCTATTGTTCCCCAACCACTAAACCTACCGCTGTACAAATTAGGTAGGCCAAGAAGCGCGCTCAGCTCTCCTAGATCGAGACCTAGGATATCAAAACGGAGCTGATCTCGCTTGTTATCGGATAAACAACCGTTTAATTTGATGCGTTGAAAGCCTCTATTTAACTCAAAGTTATTGATATTAAGCTCTGATGCTGTGAGCGTAATATCGGATTGATTCGCTATTTGCCATTTGACGCCATTGACAGTAAAGAATGAGGGCTGTAGGGCAAAACTTATGTAGTCGTTGGGTAAAATTGTGGTGCGCCACGTGAGCGCAGAGTAGTCATCTGTATTTGGGTCCCAGGACAAGATGGCATCTTGGATACCGTGAGCGCCCGTATTGGTAAGCTTGAGCTCATGAAAAGAAGTGGAGTCGGCAATGCTGAGTTTACCCACTGTTAAAAGGCCATTTACCTCGTCGTGCTGCACATTTTGTTCTAAATTGAGCATTTCAAAATCTAGATCGGCATAGCTCAATTTTGGACAATTGAGGTTGAGGTTAAATGATTCTTGTTTAGAATTAAAACTTCCATTGAGAATAGTACCCGCAGCTATTTCTATTTCTGGCAAAAAGATGTGAAATAATTCTTGGGTGTTACGCGCCAGTAAATTGAACTCAAAATTTGCGTCGGTATGAAGAAAGCCCCGATCTTGTCCCTCTATTGGCGGGTAGAGTATCGCGAGGTGATGCGTGAGGTCTTCAATTAAAGTCTGCTCCGCTAAAATACCCTCAATAGCAAAATCTAGGATGGAGCTGCTCAAATCGATATTCGTATAATTATTTTGATAACGGTAATGAACTTGCGCAAGCTCTGAAGCCACTAAGCGGTCATTGGCGCGATATTTAAAGTCTTTCAGACTTGCAAAAGCAACCATTGAGGACCAATTTGGACCTTCCACACCTACATTGAGTTGGGCACTAAATTGATCGTTTTTTATCGTACTGAGTTTCAAGGAACACAAGTTTGCTTTTTCGATATTTGCCTGAACCTGGTAGCTCGGGGCAGCCCCTAAATGGAGCTGTAAAATACTTGTCATGTTTAAATGTTGATCGGCAACTTTAACACTAGCCAAAAGCTGATTATCTATGATTTTAGCATCTTGTATATTGATGTTGGTGTAATTATAGTCATTGACAAAGAGCGCTGAGACTTGTGCCGCTGCTTCTTTTAATTCATAGCCGCCATCTGCGTCAATGCGCAAACTAAATTTGAAATCACCACTCATCCTGCCCATGGTTGGAACATCTAGCAGTTGCCCAAGATCAAATTGATCGAGACTCAGAAAACTACTGTCTGCGATTCCTTTGATGCGAATTAAATCAGGTTCTTGATCTAGTTTGATTGGTGCTAAAGATATGGAACCAATTGCAGTATTGACTTTGTCAATGGATACTTGCAAATGAGCTGGGCTTCCTGAAATTTTGGCGTTTTTTATCTTAAAAAACCCGGCTTTTTGTAGCGTTTCGGGTATTTGAATAGGAGCGCTTCCGCCGGGTAAATGTAGGAGTGATACATCGTTTAAATCGATATAGGCCGTGGTGATTTGTTCTTGAAGCCACTGTTGACTTGTTGGTTTTCTGAAGTCAGGTAAGCGCAAGTTTGCTTGTATTTGAGTTGCTTTGCCAAAACGTAGATTCAAGTTTTGAATTTGCAGCGCACGCAGCTTATCCTTGACAATTCCTGAAACATGAACCGTTTGGTCCATGCCACGCATTTGCGGCGCAAAGTAAGCGATATCGTTCAGGTGAATTTTGCTTGGCGCCAAGTCAGCATCAAAAACAACACGGTCATCAAAATTGTTAAAATCGTCACTTGAATGGGTTCGCAAAGCCATTTTTGGCAGATTAATTTGAGATTTTGCGGTCTGTATTTTGGCCTTTCTGAGCACAAGGCCTTTTTCTGAAAAATGAGCTTCAGCAGCTAACTGTTCTAGTTTAAAACCAGAGCGCTCAATAAAACTTAGGTTTCGAATTTGACATTTGAAATCTAAGCCATTCGTGCTAATTTGCTTGGCATTTAACTGCAGCTCTTTGAGTTCAATATGATCAAAATCGACACCGAATGTGGCGGTGTCTTTACGTAAATCATGGTAACTAAAATCGATGTGTTCAAGTGAAAGATTGGCTAATTGAACCTGAAAATTTGTTGAAGACTGACCCTGTGAATCAGATGAAAAGTAATCTGCTAGAAAAGTAAAATTATACTGGCCTTCTTTTAAACCGTGAGAGATAGCCGCTTTGCCTCCATACATGCGTAGCTCATTAATAAGTAGTTTGTTTTGAAGCAGCTTAAATTTATCGAGACCAAGAAATAAATGCTTCAATTTCAAAATAGGCTGCTGAGCTTGATCTTCTATGTATACATTTTTGAGGTCAACAAAGCGAAACAAAACGATATCAACCGCACCAATTTCCACTTTCGCATGGAGTTCTGAACTCAGGTAGGCAGTAGCTTGGTTTGCAAGGTAGGTTTGCATCCAAGAGCTGCGGATAGCAAAAATAAAAACAATGACAACGATCAGCAGCCACTCGAAAAGAATGGCAAGTGCCAGGCCCGTGATTTTAAGTACCTTTGTCATGTTTGTTACAAAATTAGCAATCTTTTGACAGCAAAACCCACCATTATACTAGGTATTGAGTCTTCTTGCGACGACACCTCCGCGGCCATCCTTGTCGGTAACGAAATTCGTGCCAATATCATTGCTGGGCAAGCTGTTCATAAACAGTTTGGTGGTGTAGTACCCGAGTTGGCCAGCAGAGCGCATCAAGAAAATATCATCCCGGTAGTTCAAACCGCACTCCAAACTGCTCAGATCAAACTATCCGATGTCGACGCTATTGCGTTTACCCAAGGGCCCGGCTTAATGGGTTCGCTTACTGTAGGTACCTCTTTTGCAAAAGCACTTGGTCTAGCACTTGATGTTCCACTAATTGGTGTGCACCACATGAAAGCACATATATTAGCCCATTTTATAGACGACGCCAGCGATTACAAACCGGATTTTCCTTTTTTGTGTCTGACGGTAAGCGGTGGTCACACCCAAATTGTGCGCGTCAATAACGCCCTCGACATGCAAGTGTTAGGCAGCACTATCGATGACGCCGCTGGTGAAGCCTTCGATAAAGCTGCAAAAATGCTTGGCCTGCCTTATCCCGGTGGGCCGCTAATAGATCAATTGGCGCAACAAGGTAATCCAATGGCGTTTTCCTTTGCTAAACCTCAAATTCCGGATTTGGACTTCAGTTTCAGTGGGCTAAAAACATCTATTTTATATACCCTTCAGGCCGCTGAAAAAAAGGAGTCGGCGTTTCGTCAAAATCACCAAGTTGACCTCTGTGCCAGTATTCAAAATAGTATTGTAAGTATTTTAATGAGCAAACTGGAGAAGGCTGTAAAGCAAACTAAGATTCAAACGGTTGTGATTGCAGGAGGTGTTTCTGCCAATTCTGAACTTAGAAAACGCTTGCTGGCCAAAAAAGAAAACGGCTGGCAAGTAAGTATCCCAAAAATGAGTTATTGCACTGATAACGCCGCGATGATTGCTATGGCAGGTTCTTTCTATCTAGCTGCGGGCCTCACTGTTGGTCAGGATATTGCCGCAGATCCGCGCCTTAAATGGTAACCTATGGCACAATTTGTTGCCAATATTTTTCGTAACTTCGAAGGTTCAAAGTTACCGGTTATGTCGTCAGCACTGAAATCTGTTTTATTTTTCTGTTTCTTAAGCACTTGGGCTTTTGGGCAAGATAAAATTCAATGGCATTTTGATTTCTTACCTAACCCGGCTTCGCTTCAAATTAGCGCAACAATTGAAAAGGGCTGGCATCTATATGCCCTAGATTTGGATCCAAGCATTGGCCCCGTTCCAACACAAATTGTTCTCGAAAAAAATAAAGCAATCCAAGTTTTGGTTCCTTTTGAAGCGTCCACCAAAGCACAGCAATCTTTTGACGCCAATTTTGGAGCCGAAGTTACCTACTTTGAAAATAGCTTCGAAGCGCGAAACCGCATCAAAGTTAAAAAACCAACCACAGCCACAGGCGAACTCACCTACATGCTTTGCGACGACAAGCGTTGTTTGCCGCCCAAAACCATCCCTTTTGAAATCAAGGTCACACCCTACAAATTAGAAAAACCAAACTAACACCAATGAAAGCTCTTCTTTTTAGCATCCTCTTTTTAGGCTTATCCTTTGCAGGAACAGCTCAAGATTTAATGGGCCAATTCATCAAATGGACGTATTCCGTTGAAAAAATTGATGAAAGCCATGCCAACCTGGTTTTTACGGGTAAATTGGTCCCTGAATACCATATTTTTAGCCTGAAGCACGACCCCATGGCTGCAGACGGCACAGGTATTGTTCCTGAGTTTAAATTCAAGACCGATAAAAACTTTAAAACGGTGGGTAAAGTTTTTGAACTAGGCATTCCACTTGTGCAAAAAGACGAGCTCGGCATCTCTTTATTTTATGAAAACAAAGCCGTTTTCAAGCAAAAAATCGAAATCTTAAGCGACGACGCTTTTACCGCTAGTTGCAATTTATTCTTTCAGTTGTGCAACCATGAAGGTTGTTTGCCACCCTTCGACTACACCGCCAAATTCAAAGTAAGTGGCTTTAAAGCTTCTGGTGCAGCTGCCGAAGTCGTTGACACTACTGCAAGCGCTCAAACCGCAGGTGCAGATACCAACAGCACCGAAACCACCATGGACCAAGCGCCGGCGCCGATCCAACAAAAAGAAAAGAAAAAAGGCTCTAATGTTGTCATCTTTATTGCGGGCTTTATTGCTGGTTTAGTTGCCTTACTTACGCCGTGTATGTTCCCAATGATTCCAATGACCGTTACTTTCTTCACCAAACAATCCAAAACGCGCAGCGAAGGTATTTTCAAAGCCTTGATTTATGGCGCTTCGATCGTCTTGATTTACGTTGCTTTTGGTCTCATCTTCACCGCTATCATGGGCCCACTTGGCCTCAATGACCTCTCTACAAACGTCTGGATGAACCTCATCTTCTTCAGTATTTTTGTGCTGTTTGCCTTTTCTTTCTTGGGTGCTTTTGAAATCCAGTTGCCAAATTCCTGGGTCAATAAAATGGACAAACAAGCAGACCGCGGAGGCTACCTCGGCATCTTCTTCATGGCCTTTACACTTGGCTTGGTTTCTTTTTCATGTACGGGCCCTATCATCGGAAGCTTGCTTGTTGAAGCCGCTACCTCTGGCTCCTACCTCACCCCAGCTGTGGGCATGACCGGCTTCTCTTTGGCGCTTGCCATTCCATTTACGCTCTTCGCCATTTTCCCAGGATGGCTCAATAGTTTGCCACAGTCAGGTGGCTGGCTCAATTCAGTCAAAGTTGTCTTAGGCCTCACCGAATTAGCTTTGGCTTTGAAATTCTTATCATCTGTAGACCTCGCCTACCACTGGGACCTCCTCACCCGCGAGTGGTTTGTTGGCATCTGGTTTGTATTGTTCTTTATCATGGGAATCTACCTACTCGGCAAATTGCAGTTCTCCCATGACTCACCCGTTCAAAAATTGAGCGTAACCCGCTTTATGTTTGCACTTTTGGCACTTGTTTTCTCCGTGTACCTATTCACAGGTATGTTTGGCGCTCCGCTCACACTCATCGATGGCATTGCACCGCCGCGCACGCACTCCGAAGACAATTTCCGTTGGGTAAACGGCGGGCAAGAAACCGGCTTAGTCGAAGACTCCGTATCCGCTGCATTTGCAGCCGACATGCATCCAGTAGGCGATGGCTCTATTTTAGTGTTCCATGACCTCGAAAAAGGCCGTGCTTATGCTAAAAAACGCAACTTGCCAATTTTGTTAGATTTCACCGGACACGCTTGTCAAAACTGTCGCAAGACAGAAAGCACCGTCTGGACCAACGACGAAATTCGTCCAATGCTACAAAAGAAATTTGTGATCATTTCTTTGTATGTAGACGACCGTGAATTACTTCCGGCAAACGAACAACGCGTTTCTAAACTCAGCGGCCCAATCCGTACAGTAGGCAACAAATGGGCCGACTACCAAATGACGCGCTACAAGAGCTTCCAACAACCTTTGTATGTCGTCACCGACCACGAAGGAAACGACCTCACGCTCGCCATTGGCTACACCCCAGACATCGATTCTTATAAAAAGTTCTTAGAGGGTGGTATCAAGCGTTTTGGCAATTAATGATTGTTTGCATCGCTGAAAAGCCAAGTGTTGCCCGCGACTTAGCGGAAATTTTAGGTGCCAAAAACCGCAAAGATGGCTACCTAGAAGGCAATGGCTATGCTGTCACTTGGGTTTATGGACACCTGTGTTCACTCAAAGACCCCGAAGACTACAACCCCAATTGGAAATACTGGAAATTAGAAGATTTACCTATCATACCGGCCCAATTTGGCATCAAGCTGCGCGGCGACGACGGCGCTAAAAAGCAGTTCCACGTCATTGAACGGCTTGTAAGCCAAGCCACAGAAGTCATTAACTGCGGAGATGCTGGGCAAGAAGGAGAACTTATTCAGCGTTGGGTCTTGCTCAAGGCCAAATGTAAAGTACCAGTCAAGCGGCTCTGGATTTCTTCTCTGACCGAAGAGGCTATTAAAGATGGTTTTAAAAAACTGAGGCCGGGGTCAGATTTTGACCGCCTTTTCGCTGCAGGCAACGCCAGGGCGGTTGGCGATTGGGTCTTAGGGATCAACGGTACTCGGCTTTTTACCCGCAAATACGGCCGTGAGAAACAAACGCTGTCTGTGGGGCGGGTGCAAACACCCACACTCGCGCTCATTGTACAGCGCCAAAAAGAAATTGACGCCTTTAAATCCGATACCTTCTTCGAACTCAAAACAATTTATCGAGAAACCGAATTCAATTGTCAGATAGACCGCCTCAAGACCAAAGAAAAAGCCCAGAAAGGCCTAGCATACATCAGCGAGCAGCCCTTCGAGGTCACTTCCTTTGAACAAAAAGATGCCAAAGAAGGCAATCCAAGACTCTATGACCTTACTTCCTTGCAAGTTGACGGCAACCGCTACTACGGCTACTCTGCTGAAGAGACCCTCAATAAAGTCCAAAGTCTTTACGAAAAAAAACTCGTGACCTACCCGCGGGTAGATACCACTTACCTTTCGGAAGACCTCCACCCCAAAATTCCAGGCATCCTCTCAGGGCTCCGCGACTACAAGCGTTTTACCGAAGTGCTAGCAGGCAAACCCATCAAAAAATCAAAACAGATATTCGACGACAAAAAGATTACGGATCACCACGCGATTATTCCGACAGGTGTGGCGCCGTCGGGTATTAGCCCCGATGAACAGCGCGTTTACGACCTTATTGTGCGACGCTTCATTGCCGTGTTTTACCCGGAATGCAAGGTTTCTAATACTACCGTTTTGGGGAAAGTTGTTGCCTTGGAATTCAAAGCAACAGGCAAGCAAGTCCTAGACAAAGGCTGGCGCATGCTTTACGAGGATCTCAAAGCACAACAAACCAACCCCGAGGACAAAATTTTACCGCTTTTTACCAAAGGAGAAAGTGGCCCACACGCACCGTATATCCACGAAGGTAAAACCAGCCCTCCCAAATACTACACTGAAGCTACCTTGCTGCGCGCCATGGAAACTGCTGGAAAGCTTGTCGAAAACGAAGAAATGCGCGAAGTCATGAAAGAAAATGGCATCGGGCGCCCGTCTACGCGCGCTAGTATCATCGAGACCCTTTTCAAGCGCCAATACATCGAGAAAAAGAAAAAAAACCTCAGTGCTACACCAACCGGAATGGCACTCATCGACAAGATATCATTTGACTTGCTAAAAAGCCCCGAGTTAACAGGGCAATGGGAACATAAACTACGCATGATCGAACGCGGTACTTATGATGCGCAAACATTTAAGGATGAATTGTTTGTAATGGTGCGTCAACTTACCGATGAAGTCATCTTCGGTAAGCACTAAATGTATATTACCCTACATGCGCTGGGGTGCTTCCACTCCCAATAAACCTAGTGCTTGAGCTAGCACCTGACGAACCGTAGCACTTAAAGAAAGTCTGAACTGACGCACGGCTGCATCGGGTTCAATGACAATTTTAACGCTTTGGTAGAAGGTATTGTACAACTTCACCAACTCATAACTGTAGTTAGCGAGTAGCGCAGGTGAATATCCTTTGGCAGCCTCTTCTAAGGTGGTGCCAAACAAAGCCAATTGCTTGATGATTTCCTTTTCCTCAGCGCGCATTGGCGTGACCAAAGAAAGTGTTGTTTGTAAATAAGCAGCCTTCTCCAATAGTGTAGAGATACGCGCATGGGCATATTGTAAGAACGGACCAGTGTTGCCCGTAAGGTCGATAGATTCTTCCGGATTGAACAACATTCGTTTTTTCGGATCTACTTTTAACAAGTAATATTTGAGGCCACCTAAGCCAATTTGTGTGTAAAGTTGCTCGCGAGCAGCGTTGTCGAGGCCTTCTAAGTGGCCACGCTCTTGGGTCATTTCTTTGGCTTTCTCAATGACTTCTGCCATGAGGTCGTCGGCATCTACAACTGTTCCTTCTCTGGATTTCATTTTACCGCTGGGAAGATCAACCATGCCGTAGCTCAAATGAAAGCAATTTTTTGCCCATGCGTAACCTAATTTTTGAAGGATCAAAAACAACACTTTAAAGTGGTAGTCTTGCTCATTGCCAACTGTATAAACCATACCGTGTAAATCCGGAAAATCTTTAAAGCGGTCGATGGCGGTTCCGATATCTTGGGTCATGTAAACAGCAGTGCCATCTGAACGTAAAACTAATTTTTCATCAAGCCCATCTGTGGTGAGGTCTATCCAAACAGAACCGTCAGGTTTCTGATAAAAAACGCCGCTTTTAATGCCCTCCATGACTTGGTCTTTGCCGAGCAAAAAGGTGTCGGATTCGTAATAAAGTTTGTCAAATGACACACCCATTTGCGCATAAGTTTGGTCAAAACCTGCATACACCCAACCGTTCATGGTAGACCAAAGCAAGTAAACTTGTGGATCGCGAGCCTCCCACCTCACCAACATATCTTTGGCTTCTTGTAAGATGGCTGTTTGGTTCTTGGCTAATTCCTTGATTTTATCATCGAGCGTAGCTACTGCTTTTTCGTCTTTACCTTCCTTGGCTTTTTCAAAATTGCGCACTGCTTCTTCAATAGCAGCTGAGGTGTCAGAAAAGTTCCCACTTTGCCATTGCGTTATGATTTCTTTTGCTTCTTTTTGCAGTGCTTTGTCGAACTCGACGTAGTATTTTCCCACGAGTTTATCGCCCTTTAGGCTTGTATTGGCTGGTGTTTCACGCTCACCACGCGTATTGACGGGGGAGAATTTCTCCCACGCAAGCATGGATTTACAAATATGAATACCGCGGTCGTTGATGACTTGCGTGCGCACTACTTTGTGCCCGACGGCACGTAAAATTTGGGCAACGGATGCACCCAAGAAAATATTGCGCAAATGACCCAAGTGCAAAGGCTTATTGGTGTTGGGCGAGGCATATTCCACCATTACGGTTGGCTTTGAATTGGCTAGTGAAAATCCGTAATTTGCTTGATTTTGCATTTGGATTAGCTGCTCGAGCCAATACATATTCGTAAATACAATATTTAAAAAGCCACTCACTACATTGCAATGAGAAACACCATCTATGTTCGTCTCGATCCAAATTTTGAGCTTAGCTCCAGCCTCTTGTGGAGTACAGCGCAATAATTTGACAAAAGGAAAAACGACCAATGTGAGATCGCCTTCCATGTCGCGTCGGGTTTGTTGAAACTGAATGAAGGATTCCTGGATCGGCACGCCAAATAAATCGGGTGCAGCAGCAAGTATGGCTTGACGAATATGTTGTTCCATTTTAGGAGAGTTGGGTAATGATGTTTTCGATAAGATCAAGCGTGCGCTCTGCCATTTTGTTTTTCTCGTCGTCGAGGCAAGGATTTACTTCTACAATTTCAAGGGCGCATAGCCTTGGGTCTTTTGAAAAGTACGTCAATATTTCATTTGCTTCCACAAAATGTAAGCCGTCGGCAACCGGAGTACCGGTTCCGAAAGAAGTTTCTACTGGGTCAATGCTATCTACATCAAAAGAAACGTAAATAATATCGCAAGCCTTCAGTTGAGAACTCATCTCAGCCAAACAAACAGAAAGCCCTTTGTGGCGTAATTCAGCTACAGTATAATTTTTCAACTGTAATTCTGTCATCAGGAGTTCTTCTTCTACTTCTGTGTCACGCACACCAATATAAACAAGGTCTTGAGGTAAAATTGCACGGCATTTAAGATCATTCCAATGGCCTACAGTAGCAGAATCTGGCATGTTTTTAGCCAAATGAAGGTGATCGAGCCCAAGGGCTGCAGCAATCGGCATACCGTGAATATTGCCAGATGGGGTTGTATATGGAGAATGAATATCGGCATGTGCATCTATCCAAATGACACCGATACGCTTCTGACCATACAACTTGTGAAGCGCAGCTAAGGTACCTGCTGCTGCGCTGTGATCTCCAGATATCAATAAGGGCAAAGCTTTGTGCGTAAAACAATTTTGCATTTTTTCTTCGAGAGAATCAAATACACTGCGCAAACCGTCAATATTTTTAGCAAAAACAAAAGGGCTTTTGTGGTCGAGTAGATCATTGTATTGATCAACAAATTGAACGGGATAATCGGCAAATAAAGTGCTTCCTTTGGAACGGGCAGCAGCACGAATTGCTTCTGGACCTAGCGAAGCGCCACGTGTGCCTGCTCCTAATTCAGAAGGATTGAAGATAAATTGTAAATTTCTCGGCATAAAGGACCCTTTGGGGGCTGATACAAAGATAAGGCTATTTTGGCAATGCTTTTGACCATTTTACTTAGCTTTGTTTATGCCGAAGTACATCTTTCTGTTCTTATTTTGCGCTTTAGATCAAATCTATTCAGCTCAAAAACCATTTGTTGGTAGTTTAGAATATCATCTAATTACCGTAGACTTCATCAGTAAAGACACTACCGAGGGTAAACTTTTTATCTATGCACTTGACTCCTTGGTGCGTTATAACTACCTCATGGCCGATGGCAAAAACCAAGAAAGCATCCATCATTTGAAAAGAAAAAAACTACTCTCGTTAATCGAAATAGATGGCCAATTTTTTGCAGTTCAAATCGTTGATTCACTCCCTGAAAATAACAAGCTCGACTACAAAGTGAAACGCGGAAAAATAAATGTCAATGGGCTCATTTGCAAAGAAGCAATCATAGAAAATACCAAAGGGACAACGCCCTTACTTTATACCAAGACAATAGCCTCAAGTTACTTTGTTGGGCTCAAAGGTGCACCTGGTTTACCAGTTAAAGGGCAAATTCCTACAGATAACGGTTATATGGCTTTCGAGCTTCGAAACTGGAATGAGCGCACCCCGCCTATTCAATTATTTATCCCAGACAAAAAATACAAAATACTTCCACTCGAGACATTTTTAGAACAGATACAAACTCAAAATAGCACCTCACCTCAAGATTAACTAACAGCTTACTGTTTATAGGTTTGCAGCCTTTTCATTTTTGGTGTACCGCTTTACTGTATTTTCGTTTCATTAGACGCTAAAGCCTCATGGAAGAAAACGAATATATCCCAAAATCAAGCTCCAAACCTGCTTCAAAAACAGAGGAACCAACTCGTGCACGTTCTAAAAAGCAAGAGGAGGCTGAGCTTGGGCGTCAGAAGGAAACCAAAAATTCTTCAAATGACCGTCCTTCCGCTGCTGCAAAGCTCAAGGAACGGTTCAACTTACCAAAAATTAAAATTATTGTTGGTGCGCTTTTAAGTTTGTTGAGTATTTACTTGTTTTTAGCCTGTATTTCTTACCTCTTTACCTGGACCAAAGACCAAGACCAACTGCTCAACAGAAGTTTTGTCGCCTATATTTTCAATAACGAACTTCCTGCAGCAGCGAATTGGCTTGGGAAATTCGGTGCCTGGACTTCTCACCTCCTCATTTACCGCGGATTTGGCCTACCCTCTTTTGGTCTTATTTTCCTTTTGTTTCTTGGCGGTTTTAAAATTCTATTCGGGACAGCCCTGCTTCCTTTAGCCAGGGCAACAAGTGTAACGATTAGTTATGTGCTTTGGGGTTCAATATGCTTAGGGTTTTTTAGCCCGCAAATGAGCTATGCTGGCGGTGCTTTTGGTTTTTACACCAATCAGTGGCTGCAAATTACTTTTGGTGGCTTCGGTACCTTATTTATGCATGTAATTGCCTTTTTTGTCCTCACTACGCTTCAATTCAGCCCAAATTATCGAGCGCTTTTACAGCGTATTTTTGGAACAAAAGAGCAAGGCAACGATTCAGATGAAGAAGCCTTGAATGATGACGCTGCATCTTTTGATGATATATACGTCGTCAATACGATCAAAGCGGACCAAATTAAAGCAGACAACATCTCCCAAACTGTAGTCTTTGACGACGGCGATGAGGATGATATTTTTGAGCAAGAAAGCGAATTAATTCTTCAAGTAGACAAAGATCCAATCCAAGAAAACAGCTTTGACTCGGACTTTGAAATTGAATTAGGGGCAGATCCAATTCTCGATACTCCCTTTAAAACCCCAATGTCTGAAGAGGAAGACCGCGCTTCACAATTAGTGAGTGAACACGGTGAATACGATCCCACCAAAGACCTAGAAGGATATTTACTGCCGCCTTTAGAACTCATGAAAGAGTATGTATCTACGGGCGTTTCTGTCAGTAAAGAAGAACTTGAGAATAACAAGGATAGAATCGTTGAAACGCTTTCACATTACAAGATCGATATCGCAAAAATCAAGGCAACAGTAGGGCCTACAGTAACACTTTACGAAATTGTACCAGCACCTGGTGTTCGCATTTCAAAAATCAAAAACCTCGAGGACGATATTGCCTTGAGTCTATCCGCTTTAGGCATCCGAATCATCGCTCCTATTCCGGGTAAGGGCACAATCGGTATTGAGGTACCGAATTCAAATCCAGAAATGGTTTCAATGCGCTCGCTTATTGCCTCCGATAAATTTCAGAACTTCGACGGCGAGCTACCAATCGTAATGGGAAAAACAATCACCAACGAAACGTATGTTTTTGACCTCACCAAAATGCCCCACCTACTCGTAGCGGGGGCAACTGGGCAAGGAAAATCAGTGGGTCTAAATGCTATTTTAATATCCATCCTTTACAAAAAACATCCGGCGCAAGTTAAATTTGTGTTGGTCGATCCTAAAAAAGTTGAACTGACCCTCTTCAATAAAATTGAACGGCACTTCTTGGCCAAACTGCCGGGAGAGGAGGACGCCATTATTACCGATACTTCTAAAGTCGTTAATACACTTAATTCCTTGTGTATCGAAATGGACGATCGCTACGAACTGCTCAAAGATGCAAGTGTCAGGACGATTAAGGAGTACAACGCTAAATTTATTGGGCGTCGCTTAAATCCGGAAAAAGGACACCATTACCTTCCATATATTATAGTGCTCATAGATGAATTTGCCGATCTCATCATGACTGCAGGAAAAGAAGTGGAACATCCCATTGCGCGTATTGCGCAGTTGGCACGCGCTATAGGTATTCACCTTATCGTGGCTACGCAGCGGCCGTCCGTTAACGTGATAACAGGTATGATTAAAGCAAACTTCCCAGCGCGCATTGCATTTAGAGTTTTGTCAAAAATTGATTCGCGTACCATACTAGACGCTTCAGGTGCTGACCAATTAATTGGTCGTGGCGATATGCTCATTTCTACTGGCTCCGAAATGAAGCGCTTGCAGTGCGGTTTTGTGGACACCCCTGAAGTTGAAGAAATCTGTAACTTTATTGGTTCACAGCGCGCGTATCCCGAGGCTTTAATTCTACCTGAATATATTGCAGAAGGATCCGAAACCAGTGGAGATATTGACATGAATGAGATAGACAATATGTTTGTCGATTCTGCTCGGATCGTAGTTATTAATCAACAAGGCTCAGCAAGTTTATTACAACGTAAACTCAAACTTGGTTATAACCGCGCAGGGCGAATTGTTGATCAGCTCGAAGGCATGAATATCATTGGGCCTTTTCAAGGAAGCAAAGCCAGAGAAGTTTTGTTTTCAGATATCGAAAGCCTCGACGAATTCTTGCGCACTAAAGGCCTGCTATAATCATTCTACTTTACGCGATTTAGGCCCAAAACCTTTAACATGTATTTTGGTAAGTGCTTTGGTTTTGCACCTTGTTTTAAACGAAGGTAAAGCCCTAGTTTCTTCAAAATTGGAACCTTATGGGTCTCCACAAATTCTATCCAATAACCGTCCGGATCCTCGATATAGGCAAAACGCCCGGCTGCCTCGCCCATATCAAACGAATTGTCAGAATCTACGGTGAATGGATTGCCAAATTCAGCACAACGCAATTTTAGGGCATCCATACCCTGTACATCAAAACAGAGATGAATAAAACCCCAATCTCCCCAAAAACGATTTTCGAAAATTTGACGTGCGCCATTCTGATTACTGAGCGCTACCAATTCTATTTCAGTAATGCCTAAAAACGCTGCAAAATAGCCTTCTCGAACTTTTGGATGCGCTAACAATACCCTTCTAAATGGCGCATTGCCTCTTGGTAAAAAATCAAAATCTGAGAATACCATTTCTTTATCGTAGTCCACTTGATCAAAACCAAGTAAATCCTGATAAAAAGGTTTGCTACGCTCCATGTCTGAAACGCCAATGACAGCCCCGGCCACACCTCCACACTTGGAAGGGTGCTTAGAAGAGGAAAACCAAGATCTGGCTTCTACAATTTGAAAATAATTACCGTTAGGATCTTGAACATAACAGGTCCAACGACGCGCTGGATCTTGCTGAGCAGGGCTTACTTTGGCACCCATTTGCTGGAGGTGTCTTTGCGTGTGGCGCACATCCTCGGATTTGATCTTACAAATAAAAACACCGTAGTCTCCGAGCTGAGGCTCAAAATTTGCTTGAACAGTAGGTCGAGAAGTAAATTGCCAAATTTCAAAACCTCCGCCTCCGGCCATATTTAAGGCTAGTGTTGCGGTTCGGTGCTGCACTTCTCCACCTGTATAACGGGTCATGAGGGGAGCTGGTGCCGCCTCTTCAAAAATCCGTACATCCAGACCAAAAGCCTTTCTATACCATGTCCAAATGTCTTGAACTTCGGGTACACCAATACCAATTTGTTGAATACCGTTGATGTAGAATGTATGATTCATTTTATTTAGCGTATTGCGCGTTCATTAAATAGTAAATAACCAAAACTAAGTTGAAGCTGAATGGGCTGGACATATTTAGGTAAATAATTAATCGTAGCTCTAATGGGCCCAACGGGTGAATGATAAATGATATTTGCCGCTGCCAATATACTTCTTCCATCCAGAGGCTTCGCATAGGTAAATGAACCATCCGGATTTAAAACCAATTGAATGATCGGTAAAAATGCATACGCATCTAGCCTTAAATCTATATTTTTAAGCGGACTCACAATCAATTGTGCACCGCCACAAACATACTGTGTAGATCGATACGCTGCAATAAAATAGGTATCTAAATCTGGTAAAACATTGATTCCGGGCAACGCCAGCATACTCGCAGTATAGTTTGCAAATAAAGACTGACTATTGAGCACGGATTTAAGGTGTAAGCCTAAATTGACCACTTGTTTCTTTTGAAATGGAAAAGTAAGTAGCTCAAACTGTAAACTAAGCCATTGGTGCTTTTTGCTAACGGTGTCAGTGGAAGTGGAGGTGGTTCCGGGAAATGTAAGTTCTTTACCCCGGACATAGGTGGCTTTGAACTCAAGAAGGGTTCCCGAACTTGCGTATTGTTTGCGATTGAGTGTATTGCTCGTATATGCCAAACGAATACTTTCACCAATAAACGACGTGTAATCTGCAGTGTCTTCTTTTGTAAAGTACTCCGTCTGGTAGTAGGAGTCATCTAACCAAAATACACGCGTATTTGCCGTAATAATACTATGTGTTCCGGTTGGGACTTTGAATTGCAAACCTGTGTAGCGCTCCTCTTGTATCAAAAAAGAGGGCTTCACATCTTCGAAAAAAGTAGCAAAACTCTTAAAATAGTCCCAACGATTCAGCACAAAATAAGCGCTCAGCGAAACAGGAATACTACCCGGAAAAACCAATTCGTAATTGATCTTTCCAGAACCATAAAATTTTCCAAAATAAGAAGATGCGTCTATACGCTGACCCACAAGTCCTGCTCTTCGATAAGTCAAAGCTAAGAAACCTGTGTTGATTGCTCTGGAGGAGATGATTCCGCCGAAATCTACCCGAAATGCATTTGCTTTATTGACCTTTAGCAGTAAGGTAAGCGTAGAATCGTTACGGACCTCAAAATTTGGACTGACAAAACTGTAATAAGGGGCGGCTAGTGCTCGTAAATAACGCTTTTCTAGAGATAGACTATCTAATATTTGCTTGCTGTATTTTGGTAAGATAGCAGTTCTAACAAATGGTAGGTCAAGCTTGCGACCCGAATTAGAACGCACCTCGCTCACGGCTAAGGGCAACAATTTTGCTTTGAAATTTTGTCTCTTTATCAAGCGTTCGTTTGGGTCTACCCGGCTAGATACATGTGCGAGAATGCTGTCAATTTGAAGCATGGTTGCCGAATAACCATCTTGTATTGCTTGCTGTACATCGTCAAAATCAAAAGTACCAACAGCTGTATTTGGTTCGATAATTAAGCCCTCTTTACATGGCATCGTATAGTTGGTCGGCGTGGTCATCATGCTGGTGAGCAGACCTAGGAAATCGCGATCGGAAACTGGGGATAAATTTTTGGAAACATTACTCCCAATAATAAAGTCAGGTTGAAATTCGCTGTACAAAACATCGATTGGGAAGTTATTATAGAGTCCTCCATCAAAATACAAAACACCATTAATTCTAATAGGATTAAGGTATAATGGAAAGGTCATTGAAGCGCGGACCGCTTGATTGAGATTTCCCTCAGAAAAAGTAATACTGCTCTTTGATTCTACCGCTGAGGCCACGCAACGGTACGGAATAAATAATTGGTTGAAATCTTCTTGAACCGACGCGCTTGCTCGACCAAATATTTTGAGCATTTCAAAGTCCAAATAGGTTGGATCTATTAAGGCAAGTGGTAATGATTTTTGCAGAATACTATCTTGTGCAACGCTGAAATTAAACATAGAAGCATTTGCTGCATCTTGATAAAATAAAAATTGCTGTTCAGCATCTTCTTGGCCTTTGACCATGAGCTCAAAAGATTCAGAAAGCACGTAGGCTTCAATTTCTTGAGGTGAATAACCGCTGGCATACATGGCGCCTACCAATGCGCCTGCCGAAGTACCTACGATAAAATCAATAGGAATATGATTATCTTCGAGCGCTTTTAGAACCCCAACATGGGCCAAACCTGAAGCGCCGCCGCCGCTTAAGACCACCCCTACGGTTTGTCTTCCTTGAGCCAAGAGCTGCAAAGTAAAAAAAAGGAAGGGTAAGAGGTATTTGGTCTTCGACAAATTCGTTCTTTTGTACAAAGTTAACGAATCCCAAAACAATGCAATCCCCCACCAGTTCAAAAAACGACTTACTCACCATCACCCTCAAAAGTTTTTTTGGCTTTGAGGCTACTCTTGCCGAAGAGCTACAAGAACTCGGATATCCAGAGCCCGTATTGCTCAACAGAGCAGTTCAAATCAAGGGCACTTGGACTGATGTCTATAAACTTAATCTATATTGTCGTTGTGCGATTTCCGTTTTGGTAGAAATCGAAAAGTTCTATATTCAGACTGAAGAAGATTTATATAAACGCGCGATGCGCATCAAATGGCACGAACTTTTTGACGTCAACAAAACTTTCGCCGTTAAGGGAGCTATCTTTTCGCCAATTTTTAGCAATACACACTACCCGTTTCTACTCATCAAAGATGCGATTGTCGATGTTTTTAAGGCTAAAACTGACGAACGCCCCAACATTGACGTCAAGAAACCAAGTATTCTTTTCGACCTCTACATCAAAGACAAAGAAGTAACGCTCTCTGTAAATACCAGTGGGCTTCCTTTGTTCCAGCGCGGTTACCGAACTGCAGTAGGCCCAGCTCCTATAAATGAAGTAGTTGCTGCTTGTCTGATTAGAATGTCTGGTTGGGACCGCAAACAAACGTTGGTCGATCCCTTTTGTGGCTCGGGAACACTGCTCGTAGAGGCTGGGCTTTTGGCTAGCGGTATTCCTAGCAACATAGAAAGACAACATTATGCATTTAAAAACCTCAAGAACTATGATGCTGCTATTTGGGAAGAGCTTTATGAAAATGCGCCAAGAATAGCAAGAACACTTCCCTGCACGCTTATTGGTGGCGATATCTCAGATGAAATGGTACTAAAAGCACGTAGAAATCTTCGAACTTTTTCTTTTGGCCGTTTCGTTGAAGTTTTTTCCACTCCCTTCGACAAACTAAAAATAGAACCGCCTGTATTTATCATAACGAATCCGCCCTACGACGAGCGCCTATCTACAGATATCGAAGAACTTTACGGCACTTTTGGTACTTGGCTCAAGCATCAAATGGCCGGCAGTAAAGCATGTGTAATCAGTGGTAGCATCGAAGGCTTTCATGCCATCGGTCTTAAAGCAGCAAAAAAAGATCGAATTTTTAATGGCGATATCGAATGTGAATTCAGACAATACGACTTGTTTCAAGGAAAAAAGCAGCATTAGCGCTCGTCGACTGGTACATAGTTACGGTTCGTATGGCCCGTATAGATTTGACGAGGGCGTCCAATTGGCTCTTTGTTTTCGGTCATTTCTTTCCACTGAGCAATCCATCCTGGTAAACGGCCAATCGCAAACATAACAGTAAACATTTCTGTAGGGATACCCATTGCTTTGTAGATAATGCCCGAATAAAAATCAACGTTAGGATATAAATTACGTGCTTTGAAGTATTCGTCTTCAAGGGCCACTTTCTCTAATTTCTTAGCAATTTCTAAAAGTGGGTCATTGACGCCTAGTTTTTCTAGGACATCGTCACAAGCTTTTTTAATAATTTTAGCGCGTGGGTCAAAGTTTTTGTAAACACGGTGACCAAAGCCCATGAGGCGGAATGGATCTTCTTTGTCTTTGGCTTTGGCGACCCACTTGTCGACGTTACCTCCGTCGGCATGAATTTGCTCTAGCATCTCGATAACTTCTTGGTTGGCTCCACCGTGAAGTGGACCCCAAAGTGCTGAAATACCAGCTGATACGGAAGAATATACATTGGCATGCGAGGAACCAACAATGCGAACAGTTGAGGTAGAACAATTCTGTTCGTGATCGGCATGAAGAATTAAAAGTTTGTTAAGTGCATCTGTGACAACAGGATCTACATGGTAGTCTTCAGTAGGCATAGAAAACATCATATACATTAGGTTCTTACAGTAGTCGTACTCATTGCGTGGATACATGAACGGATGACGAATGAGATTTTTGTAAGACCATGCAGCAAGCGTAGGTAACTTTGCAATCAAACGGTGAATAGTGAGGTTTTTAGCCTCGAGGCTGCGGTTAGGATCGAGAGACTCTGGGTAGAAGGTGGCCAATGAAGCAATCGTTGAGGAAAGTACGCCCATCGGATGCGCCTTTGAAGGATAAGCTTCAAAAAACTGTTTCATATCTTCATGAACCAGGGTGTGTTTACGGATGCTATCTTGAAAAGCATTTAGTTCAGAACGATTCGGTAAATTACCATAAATCAGCAAATAAGATACCTCAATAAAAGTGGCCTTCTCTGCGAGTTGTTCAATGGAATAACCTCGGTAATGAAGTATCCCTTCTTCACCATCAAGATAGGTGATAGAACTTTTGGTTGCCCCGGTGTTTTTGTAACCCGTATCTAAGGTGATGTATCCGGTTAGATCACGCAATTTGGAGATGTCAATTGCTTTTTCGTTTTCGGTTCCTACAACAACGGGTAGCTCATAAACCTTGCCGTCGAGTTCAATTTTGGCTGTTTCACTCATGTGATGAAAATGTGTAGTTTGATAATGTGTGCCTAAATTACAAAAGAATCAGCAAATGAAGCGCAAGAAGACCGATAAAAACTATTAATGATGATGAAAATTTATAGTTCATCTAATATGTAGGAATGAATCATATTGAAAAGGTGATTTCGTGTATTGCCTCCATAAATACCATGGTTTTTATTGGGGTATATAAATAGGTCAAATTGCTTGTTTGCCTTTACCAGCGCGGAGATCATTTCCATGCTGTTCTGGTAGTGAACGTTGTCATCGGCTGCACCGTGAATGAGTAAATATTTACCTTGTAAATCTTTGGCAAAATTTATCGGTGAGTTGTCGTCGTAGCCGTTCGCATTCTCTTGAGGTGTGCGCATAAAGCGCTCCGTGTAAATATTGTCGTAGAAACGCCAGTTTGTAACGGGGGCTATCGCTATTCCCATCTTGAATAAACCGTTTCCTTTTGTCATGGCGAGCGAAGACATAAAACCACCGTAGCTCCAGCCCATAATTCCCAACCTAGAAGGGTCTACATCTTTGCGCTCGGCAAAGACTGTGGTGGCATCGATGATATCTTGGATTTCTAGTTTGCCGAGTTGTAAATAGGTTGACTTTTTGAAATCAGCGCCTCGGTATTGGGTGCCTCTTGGGTCTATACTTAACACCATATATCCTTCTTGAGCCAGCAGTTGGTGAAAGAAATAATCATTGCCATCCCAGCTATCCAACACTTCGTTGTGGCCCGGACCACCGTAAACATTGACAAAAACAGGATATTTTTTTGTCGAATCATATGAAGTCGGCAAAAGAAGAGAGGCGTTAAGCGTTACACTCGAAGTGTTGATAGAAATAAATTTTTTAAGGCTTAGGTTTTCTTCATTCATCTTAGTAACCAACGCAGCGTTATCTTCAAGAATTTCAACCAACACACCACTTGCTTTTCGCAAGGCAATTACCGGAGGCGAATTGGCATTTGAAGTGTTGTGAATAAAATATTGCATGCCATTTAAGAATTCTGCATTGTGATACCCAAGGTCAGGCGTAAGGTTCTTTTTTTGGGTGCCATCTTGACGAATACTGTAAATCGATTTGTAAATTGCTCCTGGTTCTGCGCTTGCATAATAAATGGTTTGGCTCAATTCGTCAATGCCTAAAAATTCAATGACGTCCCAAGCGCCCGAGGTGATTGCTGTACTTTTACCATCGAAGCCGAGTTGGTAGATATGGTTATAACCACTCACCTCACTGGTTCTCAAAATAGACTTTCCATCTTGTAAGATGAGTAAATTGTTGTCGACATCGACGTAAGTAGAAGAGGTCTCTGTGAAGAATTCCTTGCTTGTTATTCGTTTTTGACTTGCGTCAATAAGCCAGTAATGGAGTTCGTTTTGATGTCTATTCATCGTTTGTACGATAAGCTGATTGGATTTAGTCGACCAATTCAATCTCGGTATGTACTCATAAGCTCCTAAATCGATTTTTTGAAGCTTTTCACTTTTTAGCTCGAGTAGATTTAAAGTGACCACACTATTTGACTCGCCAGCTTTTGGATACTTGTATTTAAATTGTTTTGGGTAAAGATTGCCATACAATGCCATTTGAAATTCGGGTACTTCTTGCTCATCAAACTTTAAAAAAGCAAGGTATTGACTATCAGGCGACCAACTATATGCTTTAGTGAGTGCAAATTCTTCTTCATAAACCCAATCAGTAGTGCCATTGATGATTTTATTGCGCTTGCCGTCTTGGGTCATTTTACTAACCTTCCCAGTATTGAGGTCTTTAATAAAAATATCATTGCCATGAATAAATGAAACCAATGTGCCATCAGGGCTGTATTCCGCCAAGGTTTGGGGCGCGTGTTCGGCATCGAGCGCTTCGAGTTTGTTTGACTTCAAATCATATAGGTAGTAAAATGCCTCGAAACTACGTCGGTAAATAGGTGTAAGTGCAGTCCAAAGCAATACCTTTTGCTCATCAGCATTCATTTCAAAACCGGCCACGTTAATCTTTTTACCCTCCCAAACCAAGGATTCTTTGGCAATTAATACCTCCGAGTCATGAGCTGAACTTTCAATATGAAGTTTGACTAAATTGCCGCTTTGGTCAAATTCTAAATAGTGTTTTCCATCGTTCATCATTTGATAAGCACCTGCCCCTTTGGCTGCAAACTCATAATTGCGCCAAATACGCTCAACTGTTAAATCTTGAGCAACAACTTGCTGAAAAAGAAAAGAAATAAATAAAACGCTAAGTAGAATTTTCATGACCATTTAATTGAATCCTAAAATTACGATAGATTTCCGACGTAATGTTTAGCTCATGGAGTCTTAACAAATAAATCACTTATCTTTTTTTTAAAGTATTGCGTATTTCTACCTAAAAGCACTAAATTTGTTCTAGCTCTTTTATGACCTCCTTGACGCCTCATCTGTGCCGAAACCATAAAAACAGCACCATTAAAACCAAAGCTGATTGTCAGTTGAATTAAACTTAACACCATGAAGCAAACTCTACTTCTATTATCTTTATTGACCTGTACGAGCTTGTTTGCTCAAAACACATGCAATGAGCTATTTATTTCTGAATATGTCGAAGGTTGGTCCAATAACAAGGCACTTGAAATCTACAACCCAACCAACAATCCTATTAACCTATCCGGTTATTTCGTAAGTCGTTATTCCAATGGTGCTACAACGGCAACAGTTGCCAACTCAGTTCAACTATCCGGAACAGTTCCTGCAAAGGGTGTGTACGTTGGTGTTATTGAGAAGCTCGACCCTATGGGAACAGGGCAAGAAGCCCCAGTTTGGGATTCTCTTCAAGCCAAAGCAGATGGTTTTTATTGCGCAGATTACAATACTTCAAACGCTTGGTACTGGAATGGTAATGACGCTCTTTTATTAGCGAAAGGAACACTGCCTGCCTCTCCAACCACAGTGATCAATGCCACCAACGTAACTGGTTTTGCACTAGTTGACGTCTTTGGTAAAATAGGAGAAAACCCAGCCAACGAAACCGGTACTTCTTCCGGTAATAACGGCGCATGGTCCACACAATTTCCGTACAGTACAGGTCTTGGCGTTTTGCTCACTAAAGACCACAGTCTTCTTCGTAAACCAACCATTTTAAAAGGACAAACAAGCAACCCGTCATTTTTTGATCCCTTACTCGAATGGGATAGTATTCCACCTGTTATTGTGCGTTTAGATGCAAACGGAGACACCCTTTTCGGCATGAGCGGCAACCCAATTTTGGATGGGAACTGGTCTTCTTTGGGCGTTCATGAGTGCGATTGCAACACGATAGCTCTGAACCCAGCCACAAAAGCTTCACCCAGTATTTACCCCAATCCAAGCAGTGGTATTGTTTTTGTCAATACACAAAATGAGATTCGCAAAATTCAAGTCGTCTCTGCACTTGGTCAGCTTGTAAAAGAAATCAACGTTAGTGCAGCACAACCAAGCGTTGAAATCAACCTTCATGAATATCAGGGTGTTTATTTCTTGCGTTTGACCTCACTTTCGGGTCAGCAAAGCCTTCACAGAGTGATCATTCGCTAAGATGCGCCTCTTATTTTTTGGGTTGCTCTTTGCACTATCTGGAGTTTCCTTCGGTCAACAAATAGGAAAAATAAGCGGTGTGGCGCAGATGTCACCCGGAGAGGTTTTTGTGGCGGGAGCCAAAATTACCCTTCTCAAGCAAGGTGCTGCAATGGCGCGCGTTGCTACGGACGATCTCGGCACATACGAATTTCCAAACATACCATTTGGCAGCTACCAAATCATGTTTACCCTTCCACTTACCGATACCATCCGCTTCGCCATTCAGCTCAATCAGGTCAGTCTTGTGCAAAACTTTACCATCCGCGCCACCCAAGAAGTGCGAGAAATCCGCGTGATAGGTAACTTAGTTAATGGTCAGAATGTTCCTGTTGCCGTTACCAAAATTGATACCAAAAAAATTACCGAAGAACTAGCCTCTAGAGATCTTCCCATGCTCTTAAATGGTACCCCAGGTGTTTATGCTACCAACCAAGGTGGGGGAGACGGCGATGCGCGCATCAATGTGCGTGGCTTTGACCAGCGCAATGTTGGCGTTATGATCGACGGCGTTCCGGTAAACGATATGGAGAACGGTGCAGTTTATTGGTCTAATTGGTTTGGTCTAGACGCCATTACCTCTCAAATGCAAATACAACGCGGACTAGGTGCTACAAAAATTGCAATGCCGTCAATTGGCGGAACCATTAATATTATTACGCAAGGTGTGGGTACCAAAAAGGGTGGAAGCTTCAAACAAGAGTACGCTACTGGTAATTTTTTGCGCAGTTCACTCTCGTACAACACCGGCATGACCGAATCCGGTTGGGGGCTTACTTTTTCTGCCTCCTACAAACAAGGCCAAGGTTGGGTAGACGGTACCCCAACTCAAGGTTTTTTCGGCTATACCAAAATCTCTAAAAGACTAGATAAGCATTTACTTACGCTTTCTGCTTTTGCTGCACCACAACAACATGGTCAGCGTTCCTTTTTTCAAGGAATCCAGTATTGGGATGCCAATCGTTCTCAAGCGCTTGGCGTTCAGTTCGACTCCACCCTATTACTCAACGATATGGGTATTCGTTACAACCAACATTGGGGCTACGTGACCAACGATGCAGGGGAGCGTGAAATCCTCAACGAACGTCGTAATTTCTACAATAAACCACAAATTACACTCAAAGATTTTTGGTCGGTCAACGACAAATTAGATATTTCAAATTTGGCCTACCTCTCTGTCGGGCGTGGTGGGGGCACCAGTATCTTCAATTCTTCAGCCATTCTGCGTGATAGCAATTTTAACATCGACTGGGACCAAATGATCACCGAAAACCAAGTGAATTCTTTATTCGGAACGCCAAATATTGACCCGCTTTATTCAGATACAGAGATCAAAGCCAGCCAGATATTATTAGCGAGTATCAACAACCATTTTTGGCTAGGTTATTTGGGGCAGTTCAATTACCAATATTCCAAAAAAACTTCTTTTTCAGGTGGAATCGATTACCGCTATTATGAAGGTCGTCATTATCAAATTATCACCAACCTTTTGGGTGCCGACTACTTTTTAAGCGCAGCCAACTTCAATGATCCCGATCCAATGCAAAGGGTTGGAGATAAAATTGCCAAAAATACCTTCAATGCGGACCGCGATGGTGTGGTTACCTATGCCGGTGTTTTTGGCCAAGTGGAGCACAATGGTGAACGCATCAATTGGTTTGCTAACGTTTCAACCATCCTTAACGGATACAAAGGCATTGATTACTTTCAACGCAAAGTACTCGAGCTCAGTGATACCACCCTCAGAATTGGAGCACTCGACACCATTCAATACAATGGTCAGACCTATCATGCGGGCTCACCAGGGCTCAATTTCTTCGAAACTGATTGGAAATACATTCCTGGCGTCACCGTAAAAGGCGGCCTGAGTTACAAATTAAACAAATATCAGGACGTCTATTGTAATTTGGGTTATCTCAACCGCACGCCGCAATTCTCTAATGTCATTGACAACAATAGCAATAGTTTTTTTGGCGAAATCGTCAATGAAATCATCTATGCGGCAGAAGGTGGATATCACTATTCCAACAAACATTTTGGGGTCAATTACAATGCGTATTTCACCAATTGGAAAAATAAACCTTTCCCTTATGGCGTCGCTGTTCCTGACCCTAACGACCCTACGGAATTCATTCGGGTCAATATCAATGGTATGGATGCCATACACATGGGCCAAGAAATCGATGTTGCTTGGGAAATTTCACCTAAACTTTCTATTGACTTCATGTTCTCTATTGGTAACTGGATTTGGAATTCGAGTAAAACCGTATTTATACCACAATACGACTCCTTAGAATTTACTTTTGACGCAAAAGGTGTACATGTGGGCGATGCTGCGCAAACTGCAATGGCGGCGTCTTTACGCTATGAACCCATTAAAAATGCCTACATAAAGGTTCAAGGTCAAATTTTTGATCGTTATTACGCCAATTTCGATCCATTCTCCTTGCAAGGTAGCAACGGGGGCCGTGATTCCTGGCAAATCCCCTCCTACTCATTGATCAATATTTTTGCAGGTTACCGCTACAAACAATTTAGCCTAGGAGGTGCCATTACCAATCTCCTCAATACCTCTTTTATATCGGATGCCACTAACAATGCGAATGGCATTTATGATCAATTCGATGCGCGCTCTGCCTCAGTCATGTTTGGCCAAGGTTTGCGCTTTAATATCAACCTCGCAATACAATTCTAACTATGAAAAAATTATTACTCAATCTTGCTATCTTGGCACTCGGACAACAAGCTTTTGCCCAAACAATTGCCCAAGTTCGTAACCTAGGCATTGGACAAACTGTAACCGTTACCGGAGTTGTAACCAACGGAAGTGAACTCGGCCCTATTCGTTATTTACAAGATGGAACAGCAGGAATTGCCTGTTACGGATCCAATCTAAATACCGTCCAAAAAGGAGACTCCATAACGGCTACTGGTGTCCTATTTGAATTCAGTGGTTTACTAGAACTATCACCAACCAACAGTTTTATCAATCATGGACAAGCAATTGTTCAGCCTGTAGCTCTCGTTATTCCAATCTCAAGTGCAGGTGAAAACCTCGAAGGTCAATTGGTGCGTTTAGATAATGTCAATTTTGTGCAAACGGGCAACTTTGCTTCCGGAAATAGCACTGTTCAAGTTTTTGATGGCTCCAGTACTTTTGATGTACGCATCAATGGCACCACCAATATCGATGGATCTGCTATCCCATCAGGCCCAATCAGCATCATTGGCCTAATGGGGCAATTCAATGCGAACTACCAATTGATACCACGAAGCACCCAAGATATGTTCACTTATGTTGCACCTGCTAGAGAAATCAATGTAAAAATCAATGGTAATAGTGTGCTCACTGGCGATACCTATGTAGTTGGAACAAGTGCGACTACAACCATCACAATTGAAAATTACGGCGTACAAAACTTAACTGTTTCTGGTGCTACTTTAACCGGGGCAAGTGCAGCCGACTACAGCTGCAATGCCAATGTTGTTGTGGGTGGCACAAGCAGCCAAAACGTTACCCTCAACTTTACACCAACAGGAACAGGTTCTCGCTTAGCGACACTTTCTATTGCCAACGACGATGCCGATGAAAATCCATATATTATCAATCTTTATGGTATTGGTTCTAATAACCTAGCTACCGAACCCGCTTCCAACCCTGCTGCGCTTACCTTTCCTAATGTTAAGGCTTACACACTTTCTGGTGAATATCCTACCGTAAGCGCAGAAAAATACATCGTATTGTGGCGCCAAGGAAGTACAGTTGCTGGCTTGCCAATAGATGGAACTAACTATAAGCGTGGAGATATTATAGGTAATGCAAAAGTTGCTTATATCGGATCCGGAACAGGTTTTACGCCTCGTCATATTGAAGCAAACACGACTTATCATTTTGCTGTGTACGCCTTCAATGGCCCAGCAGGTTACGAAAACTACCGAACAATGAACCCTGCGACAGGAAACGTAACAAGTGAAGGAAGCCAGATTGGAAATTACTACAATGGGATCTATTCAGGTACAAGTTCATTCTTGCCCAACCTCAGCGCATTGATTAATTCACACACATCCATCACTTACTACAACTACCTCACCACCATGATGAATCAATATGAGGTCCGCGACACCACCAATGGTCAGTCTTATGTAGAATGTGTGTATTCAGGAGAGCGTAAAGTATTCAACGATCCATTCTCCTGGACAGCTACTGGTTACTCTAGAGAACATACCTTCTCCCATTCTTGGATGCCAACTTTCCCTTGCGATAGTCCAGAAAAACCTGAATACAATGACCAACATAACCTTTGGCCAACCAACCTTCAGCAAGCCAATACACCCAGAAGCAACCTTCCATTAATGGATATTGATGGCAATGTGGTATTTACTTATTTAGGTGGCAGTGTAGGCTATTCTGGTAATCAATTAGCATACGAACCGCGGCCGGAACAAAAAGGAAATGCAGCGCGTTCTATTTTATACATGGCAACCTGCTATAATGGTATTTCTGGCAACAACTGGCAATTACCTGCCACCCAAAGCCAAGAATCCTTAAAAACATGGCATTTTGCAGATGCTCCTGATAATTACGAAATTGCACGTCATGAATACGCTGCTGTATTACAAGGCAACCGCAATCCGTTCATTGACTCCGCATATTTTGCCTGCCATATCAATTTTGCCAATATGAGCTACTTGAATTGCGATATGGGTCTAGAAGAACAACTGGACGTCAACTTTTCAGTTTTCCCGGTACCAACAAGTGAAAAATTATATGCCCAAGTAAACGGCCTCGATATCATTGCTTACAACATTGTCGATATCCAAGGTCGTCAAATTGCGAGTGAAAATAATATCAAATTACCTGTATTAGAATATAATACTTCAGATTTGAAAGCGGGTGTTTATTACTTGAATGTTGAAACGCTCCACGGCTCAGTACAACGAGAATTTGTGATTGAATAACACCAAACCTCCTGTTATAAAGAGGGCAAGCCTGCGGCTTGCCCTCTTTTTTTTGTATAACTTTTTTTAATGACAAAAAAGGTTCAGCACCAGACAACCATTTTGTAAAATACTTGTTAAAGAATCGTGTAAATGAGTTTCAAAAAATTAATACACTAATTATTTACAAAACCTAATGATATGAAGTATAGCATTCTCTTTGTTTCGATGATCCTGATCAACAGCTTAATTGCCCAAACCAGTGTCTCAGGGGGAATTTACCAAAATACAACATGGACTGCCGCAAATAGTCCATACCTTATGACAGGGTCTTTGGTGGTTTTTCCAGGAGTGACTTTAACAATTGAAGCAGGCGTAGAAGTCAAAGTGACACCTGACTACTCCTTTAATACCGGTAATTTACGTTATCTTGAAGTTAGAGGATCCCTTATTGCAATTGGTACAGACACAGCCCCAATTACCTTTAAAACTACCGATGCAAGTATCGCAGGGCAACAAACTTGGTATGGCATCAATATTAAGGGTTCGCAAGGCGGAAATGTTCAATTAGACCGCTTCAGACTACATGACAGCTTTTATGGTATTGCAAATGACATCGTCCAACCGGGAGTCAGCTATAATTGGACTAATTGTCAATTTAAAAACAACAACTACGGCGTTCAATTAAATGCCAATATGATTTATGAAGGCTGTTTATTTGAGGGCAATGGCGTTGGGCAAGCTGCACAAATTTTATATGGTTCACTTATAGCTACTAATTGTCAATTCATTAATAACTTTTGTTCTTTCACTTGGTCAAATTCTATAAATATAGATAACTGCCTCTTCGAAGGCAACGGCAACAATATCGTTGGTTCGCCTGGTTTGGTATCAGACTGCCAGTTCATAGACAACGACTTTGCTTTTGCCGAAGGTTTTGGGCATACCATTCAAAATTGCTACTTCGAAGGCAATGGTGTTGCTATAGATAACACCGGTTCCGATAACATCAGTGCATGTGTTTTTGAAAATAATGACATTGCTGTCAAACTCGGTGACAACGGCATTCTTACCAACAATATCATCAATAATAACAACATTGGTGTTGCTGTATTAGCTTATAGCCCGAACTCTACCCTCATTGAGAATAATACCATTTGCTACAATACCTACTACAATTTACAGAACCTCACCGACAAAAACTTCCAGGTCAATGCCAATTGTTTTTGCTCCCAAGACTCTACTTATATAGAAAACCTGATCTTGGATGGCTACGACGACATCACACGTGGCTTAATCAATTACGCTATTTATGATGACTCTTGTGCCAATGTGTTGGATTACATCGTGAAAATCAACCTAGATGGTGGAGCAGGTCTAGAAAATTTTAACCTAGCCAATTGGAAGTTAAAAGGTCAAGATGCAGAATTTATTTACATCGAGTGTAATAATACACTACAATTAGACCTGTTGAACACAATGGGTCAGTTAGAAGCGTCCTTTTCACTCGATGAAGGAAACCAGCGTATTTCAACCAAAAATTTATCAAAAGGTATTTACTTTCTGAGAAATCAAGCAGGGAAGTCCCAAAAAGTCATTCTCTAATTCCGGAAATCAACCAAAAGAAGACCAGATAACATGACTCAAGTCAATTTCAGCCTTGATTCTTTTCAATTTACTATCTTTGCGGTCTAGAAAAAATATTATGTCTTCAGTACCTGTTCGCGTTCGTTTTGCCCCATCACCTACTGGCCCGCTCCATATGGGGGGTGTGCGCACCGCTCTTTACAATTACCTCTTTGCTAAAAAACACAACGGAACCTTTTTAATACGTATCGAAGATACAGATCAAACGCGTTTTGTGCCTGGTGCACAAGATTACATCATGGACGCTTTAGCTTGGTGTGGCATCATGCCAACTGAAGGCCCAGGCTTAGGAGGTGAATACGGCCCATATGTGCAATCCGAGCGCAAAGAGATGTATAAACCATATGCCGAACAACTCATTGCCGAAGACAAGGCATACTATGCATTTGACACCGCCGAGGACCTCGACCTCATGCGCGACCAAGCCAAAACCATGGGTATGCCCAATTGGCAATACAATAGTGTTACACGCAACAGCATGCGCAATTCACTCACGCTTCCGCAATCTGAAGTAGAGCAACTTTTAGCAGCGAACGAACCGTATGTCATCCGCATGAAAATGCCGCGCAACCAAGACGTTCGTTTTCATGACCTCATCCGCGGATGGGTAGTTGTCAATACCAACAACCTCGACGACAAAGTCCTGTTCAAAAGTGACGGTATGCCTACTTACCATTTAGCGAATATAGTAGACGATCATACCATGGCCATAAGCCACGTTATTCGCGGTGAAGAATGGTTGCCCTCAGCACCACTGCACGTATTGCTTTACGAAGCTTTTGGCTGGCCTTGCCCCGAATTTGCGCATCTTCCACTTTTACTCCGCCCAGATGGCAATGGCAAACTCTCCAAGCGCGATGGCGACCGACTCGGCTTTCCTGTTTTCCCAACAAATTGGCTGACCTCAGAAGGAGAACTCTACTCTGGTTACCGCGAAAAAGGATATTTACCAGAGGCCTTTATTAATATGCTCGCTCTTTTGGGTTGGAACCCCGGAACAACCCAAGAAATTTTTAACCTCGACGAACTCGTTGCTGCTTTTTCACTTGAACGCGTGAGTAAAGCTGGTGCCAAATTTGATCCTGAAAAAACGAAATGGTTTCAACAAACCTATTTACGTGCACAATCCAATTCAGCTATTGCGCAGCAACTGCGTCAGATTCAAAATCTAGACTATACTGATGCTACCCTAGAACAAATTTGTCACCTCATGAAGGAACGTGCCACCTTTGCACAAGACATTCTAACAGAAGGAGCCTATTTATTTGGCCAACCTGCTTCGTTCGACCCAGAAATTATTCTTAAAAAGTGGAAGCCAGAAACAACAGAATACATTCAAGAATGGAAAAATGTTGTCGCTGATCTTTCTGATTTTTCAACAGAAGCGATCGAAGCGGCATTTAAAACGTTTTTAGCAGAAAAGCAATTAGGAATAGGCGCAGTACTCCTGCCTTATCGTTTGGTACTCACCGGCGTTGGCGCTGGCCCTGGTATGTTTGAAATTTCAGCATTCTTAGGTAAAGAGGAGGTCCTTGCGCGTTTAGATCTTGGGTTAAATGCAGTTGAAGCAATTCTTGATGAAGCATAAGATATTTGTCAACGGAATTAAATGCTACGCCTATCACGGCTGCTTGCCCGAAGAAGGCCGGATTGGAGGGCACTACGAAGTCGATATAGAAATGCTGACCAACTTCAGTAAAGCGGCAGAGCAAGATACCCTTGCTGACACCATCGATTACGTAGATGTCAACCGCATTGTAGTTGAAGAAATGGCCATTCGGTCAAAACTAATTGAACATGTTGGCCAACGGATTCTAAATCGAATGAAGAACGAACTCAACGGAATTGAAGCCTTAAAAGTAAAAATCACAAAAATTTGCCCTCCGATCAACGGAGATGTGGCAACAGTGGCCATCTTAATTGAAGACTAATTCATAGCGAAACCCGATCTTCAAGGAATTTTAAAAACTTTTCTGTTGCTCTTGATCGGTGGCTAAACTTGTTTTTATCGGACAACGGCATTTGTGCAAATGTCTTATTTTGATTCTCAGGAAAAAAGATAGGGTCATACCCAAAACCTAGGGTTCCGATCTTCTGAGTCCCAATTCTTCCTTTCACAATTCCGGTAAATTGATATTCCTGATGACCATCTAAATAAGTGATAACTGTTTTAAACTGCGCACTGCGGTCTGCGCTATCTTGTAACGCCAACAACAATTTATTCATATTGGCATCATCACTGCGCGCTTCGCCTGCATAGCGAGCTGAATGCACGCCTGGTGCGCCATTTAAAGCCGTTACTTCTAGGCCTGTGTCATCGGCAAAGCAAGGCAAACCGAAATGCTTGAAAACCCAGTTTGCTTTAAAAGCAGAATTGGCCTCTATGGTGGGTTCATTCTCTGGAATTTCCTGCATTAAGTCAAGGTCATGTAAAGTTAAGAGGACTATACCGACAGGTAAGAGGGAACGAATTTCTTCTGCTTTTTTTTGATTGTGACTTGCAAATATGATTTTCATATCCTAAAAATAGGAAATAAAGCCAACGTGTAATTTACCCGCATTTAATTGTAGGACATTGCCTACTTCAGCACCAAGTGCATAACTCAATTTAAACTGACCGTTTTCCGAGCCGATGACCAAACCTAAGCCGAAAGCATAAATTGAATTTTGTTGACCAAGCACTTTATTTTCTAACCAAGCCCAATCTGTAAATACCGAAAAATGAGCATATTGATCTAATAAATAACGATACTCTAAACCTGCAAAGGCTATAGTCGACGCAAAAAAAGCATCTTCGTCGAAACCTCGCATGCGTTCTAAGCCACCAAAACGATACAACTCATTACTGAAAATGGTCGTCGCTTGAACATGCTCAAATTGTTGATTGATACTGAGCACCTGACGTTTGGCTATTGGCAAAAAATAGCGCTGTGCAAGTTCCAAGCGCCAGGTGAGGATATCGTTTTGAGCACGTTTATTACCCACCAGATAATTTACCTTGAACAGCATGCCTTTTCGCGGGTTTGGCAGAAAATCGAGTTGCTGGCGTTGAATCCCGATTCCATAGGAGCGAGTGCTAAAGGATTTTAAATCATTAGAAGAAGCCGAGGAAACCAATGCATTCGATTGCCAAAAGTCAATGAGCGCCAATAATTGCCAATTTTTAGCCAATAAATAACTCAGCCCCAGATTGGCTTTTGCTTCGAGAAAAGAGGTGTCTCTTTTGTACAAAGCAAAGCCTGCATTCATGCCATAAGATGAACCACCTATATATGGCCATCCGAGGGTAGCTTTGAGCATTTGTGTCTGGGGTGCAATACTGCGCCAATGCAAAAAGAATTTTTCATTTCTCTGCCAAGTATTTTGGAGTTGTAAATGGAGTTCTCCTACTAAGTCATTTTTCTGAGTTCCTGGATTTTGCTGCAGACCAATAATTCCAGTAGCGGAGCTCATTTTAATGCGCTCTAAGTAAAAGTAAACATCCGCTTGTTGGTTGTCAAGCATCCATTCAGGAGCTCTGCGTAATTTAAAAGGTAAGCTTCCTTCGACTTGAAACTGAGCTTGCTGTAATTGTTGCTCTTTAAAAAGACGCCCTGATTCGATTTGTATCAAGTTGGCAAGTACTTTTTCTTTAATTACGCCTTCAGGCTTAACCACCAACTTGCCCCACCTGACCTCCGGGCCTTTTGTGATGCTCATTTTTGCAGTAGGTGTTTGTCCTGAAGTAAAAATCATTTTGACTTCAGTAAACGGATGGCCGTTGTTTAAGTACCAACTCAAAGAATCTAGAACCAAGCGCTGTAATTGTTTAGCATCAATGTATTGCTGATCCGTTTCTGTTACAAGTGTAATCCTTTCAAAAAAAGGCCCGAAATCAATTTGAAAATACTGACAGGAATCTTTTTGCCCAAAAGCTTCGAGTGCAAATAAAAAATAACCCTCAGCAATGGCCAACGACTGCCATTCTCTGTTTTTTTGCAACCATTGGTTAGCGGTGTATTTGATTGATATATCATTTTTAATGGGAGAAAGTGAGCTTGGAATAGCCTCTAGGGGGGCTTGCAATACAAAAAAGGTTTGCCCTACAGCAGCGCAAGTCATGCCTAACGAAAAGAATAGAACTATAAGAGTGCGCATGCTAAAATATACAAGACTTAACGTGCTAATTTTTTAAAAATTGTAACTTTGACGAATATATTCCGTTAAAAGCAACAACAACAAAACAAACACCATGAAAACCAAAACAACATTCATATTAGCAGCTTTTGTAACTCTTCTGGTCTTGACCTCTTGCGGAGCAGGTCGCAAAGCAAGTTGCGATGCATACGGAAAATTAGAACAATCCACACAAAACACAGATTTAGCCACACGCTAAATACAAATTACCATTTGAAGCGCTGAACGTGCAAAGCCATTTGAGCTTGTACCTTCAGCGCTTCTTTTTTTGCAGCTTCTGCAAAATCTTGTCCTGAACTTGCATAGATGATGGCACGCGAAGAATTTACCAGTAAACCACATTCCTCGTTTGCACCATATTGAACCACTGTATCCAAATCACCACCCTGTGCACCGACTCCTGGTACTAAAAAGAAATGATTCGGGGCTAAGGCCCTTACCCGAGCGATATCTTCAGCACGCGTAGCACCAACAACGTACATCATATTTTCAGGGCTACCCCATTTTACTGATTTTTCCAAAATAGTTTCGAAGAGCGCTTTGCCATTGTTTTGCTCTAATTGAAAATCTTTTGCCCCCTCATTGGAGGTAAGCGCAAGCAAAACCACCCATTTATGAGCAAATTGCAAAAATGGCAGGACTGAGTCCGAACCCATGTATGGTGCAACGGTTAATGCATCAGCTTGCAGGTGCTCAAAGAATGTTTTGGCGTAATAAGATGAGGTGTTTCCGATATCTCCACGCTTGGCATCTGCTATAATCAAACAATTCTTCGGGATGTATGCGATTGTTTTGCGCAGTGATTCCCAGCCAACGGCACCATGGCATTCAAAAAAAGCAGTATTGGGCTTAAATGCCACTGCAAACGCATGAGTAGCGTCTATAATTGCTTTACAAAACTCGTAGAGTGGATCTTCAGTTTGCAATAAATGTTGAGGTATTTTAGTAAGATCTGGATCGAGTCCAACACATAAAAAACTTTGCTTGTCCTTTATTTGTGCGATGAGTTCTGCTTTGGTCATACGGTTTCTCCTTTAAGTTTCTCTGCATTTTCTGCCATTTTGAGCGCGTCGAGCATCTCTTGGATATCACCGTTCATAAATACACCAAGGTTGTACATGGTTTTGTTAATCCGGTGATCAGTAATACGGCCCTGCGGATAATTATACGTTCTGATTTTGGCAGAGCGGTCTCCGGTAGAGACGAGGGTCTTTCTTTGGGCTGCGCGTTCGTTGTGAATGCGGTCAAGCTCTAATTGATACAAGCGCGAGCGCAATACCGAAATGGCTTTTTCTAAGTTTTTGTGTTGTGAACGACCATCTTGACATTCTACCACTAAACCAGATGGAATATGAGTAAGGCGAATAGCCGATTCAGTTTTATTGATGTGCTGCCCACCAGCACCTGAGGCACGGAAAGTATCTTTTCTGACGTCGTTCATGTCGAGTTCAAAATCGACTTCTTCTGCTTCAGGCAATACTGCAACTGTAATTGCAGAAGTATGAACCCTGCCTTGTGATTCTGTTTCGGGTACGCGCTGCACACGGTGAACACCAGATTCAAATTTTAAAGAACCGTAGATACCAGCACCGGTGATTTCCATCGAAATCTCTTTGTAGCCTTTTACGGATCCTTCCGAAGAGTTGAGCACCTCGCAAGTCCAGCCCATGGCTTTAAAATACATGGTATACATGCGGTAGATATCCTCTACAAAAATACAAGCTTCGTCTCCGCCTGTTCCTGCGCGAAGCTCAATGATGGCATTTTTGTCGTCTTCGGGGTCTTTGGGAATGAGCAGTAATTTGATTTCTTCTTCAAGAATGGGCCTAGCCTGCTCAAGTTCGTCAATTTCGACCTTGGCCATTTCGCGCATTTCAGGATCTTGCTCTTCTTCGAGCAAGGCTTTGGCACTCTGTAGGTTACTTAGTAAGAGTTTGAATCGCAAATAAGTGCCGTCCAATACTTCGAGGTCGCGGTATTCTTTGTTTAGTTTTACGTACCGACTCATGTCCGAGATGATATCGGGATCTGTAATCATTTTGCCGACTTCAATGAAGCGAAAATGAATGGCTTCTAACTTATTCAGTAAATCTGACATGCCGCAAAGATAGGCATAAAAAAACCACCCGAAGGTGGTTTTTAGTTAGTTAATAGATCCGGTAACCCGTTTCATGAAGCCATTTAAGGCATCTCGTTTAGGTACGCCATTCTGAATTTCTTTGTGTACTTCGAGGGCTCCGGAGAAATTGGAGAGTAATTCGCCAATGACATCGAGTTCTTCGTCTTTTATACCGGGTGCCTCAATTAAGAACTCAAGTGTTTCTATTGTTTCGATGAGGTAGTCTTCGTCGTTCTGCTCAATAAAATCTACGAGGTGTTTAATGACTGGTAAGCGCATCTAGAACTTCTTGAATGGTTTCTATTTTATTTCCTTGTGCTTCGGCCACTAACTTACCGCCTTCAAAAGCTGCAAAAGTGGGTAAATTGCTCACATTGGCAAACTGACGAGCATTGGGGTAATGTTCGGCATCGACATAGATGAAAGCGATGTCGGTATGGCTTTCGGCCAAACGCTTGAATTTGGGTTTGGTAATTTTGCAATTGCCGCACCAACCCGCACCGTACTGCACCATTACTTTGGCATTTGTAGCCAAAGATTGGTCGAGCGTGTCAGAAGTAAGGTCGCTGAACATGCGTTTAGTGATTACTTAGATAATCTGCTACACCGTCGCGCGTGGCATTCATGGCATCTTTTCCTTCTTCCCAGTTTGCAGGGCAAACCTCACCATGTTTTTGAACATGTGTAAATGCGTCGATGAGGCGGATATATTCTTGAACATTACGGCCTACAGGGAAGTGATTGACTGAATCATGGAATACCATGCCCGTTTCGTCGAGCAGATAAGTTGCACGATAAGGGACGTTATCGCCAGCCATGTTGTCTTCGTCGAACATATCGTAGTCTAGAATACCCAATTCTTGAGCTAACAAACGGGTAGAATCTGCAATTAATGGAAAGCGAACACCTTCGATACCACCGTTGTCTTTTGAAGTATTTAACCATGCAAAATGCACCTCTGCGGTATCACAAGAAGCGCCTATAACAATCGTATTGCGTTTTTCGAATTCTGCTGCAGCTTCTTGAAATGCATGAATTTCTGTTGGGCAAACAAACGTAAAGTCTTTGGGATACCAAAACAAAACAACTTTTTTATTATTGTCTGTGGCTTGCTTTAGTACATTCAACTGAAAAGTATCGCCCATTTCGTCGATGGCTTTTACAGTGATGTCTGGGAATTTTTTACCTACTAGTGTTGACATATTTTTTGTTTTTATAATTATATTTTAGGTAACAAAGATACGGTTCATAAGTTGCTCAATTATTATAATTTATTTCAATTTATTTTATATTTGCATAGATTCTATCTATATGATTTCCATCCAACAAATGAACTATATCGTAGTCCTTAGCGAAGAACTACTCTTTCAACGGGCCAGCGAGCGCTGCTTTGTTACCCAACCTACCCTCTCCATGCAAATCAAAAAAGCAGAGGAGACTTTAGGTTACACTATTTTCGACCGCGATAGCAACCCCCTACAACTCACACCTTCTGGACAAAAACTCATACCAATTCTTAGAGAAATCCTGGCTGAAACCGACAAGATAAAATTACTCACTGACCAACTAAAAGGAAAAGTCAAAGAAGAGGTACGCATTGGAATTATACCAACAATTGCAGCCTATTTATTGCCAGACCTTTTTAGCACTTGGATAAACGACTTTGGCAATATCAAGCTCAAAATAAGAGAGCTCAAAACCAAAGATGCACTCGATGCATTAGAAAGAAAAGAAATAGATTTGGCTATTATAGCGGGGCCGCATCTCGATCCAAGACTACAAAGTGTTCCGCTTTATCTAGAGGAAATACAGGTGTATTGTCCTGAGGTAAAGACCAAAGAAATTCACTTTGAACAAATTCAACAAAAACATCCATGGCTGCTCAATAAAGGAAATTGCTTGCGCACTCAAATGCTACATTTTTGTCAATTAAAACAAGAAAGTACGGCACAAGATTGGGATTACGAAGGTGGGAATTTGCCCTTACTTATTGATATGGTCAATAAAAATGGTGGCTATACTTTAATTCCTGCTCATTTCAAAATAATGCCCGAACTTCAAACGGGTATCAAAACCATAGCCAATTTAGAGGCTGCACCAGCTCGGGAGGTGATTGCCCTAATGCCCAACCGAAGTATGAAAATGCCGCATCTCGAGGCTATAACAAAGCAAATTGAGCATTTCTATAGGCATAAAAAAACCAACAAAAAATTGTTGGTTTTAGATTGGGACGTCGCTTAAAATCAGTCTATCCTTTTATAAAAAGTTAAGCTTGAGCAAGCGCCACGAAATCATCATAAGCCAACTCTTTTTTGGCCATTGTAACTGTAGCTTTAAAGAAAGTAGTGAGCTTGGCTTCGGCTAAACGATCATAGATTCCGTTTGCTTGTTCTTTATTTTGCAATAAGCGCTTGGCTGTATCGGTAAGTTCGTCGTCGTCTGGTGCTGGAAGGCCGTACTGCGCATAGTTGCCAAGAACCAAAGATTTGGTATAGTTGATGACTTCTTCGTTGGTGAGTTGAATGTTGTTGTCTTTGAAAATTTTAGTTTGAATCAACTGCCATTTTAAAGAATTGAGGTAAGCGTCGAACTCGCGGTCGAGGTCTTCATCAGAAACAGGTTTTTCAGAGGATGATTTGATCCATCTTTTCAAAAACGCCTCCGGAAAACTCATTTTGGTCTCTGCGATAACGCGGTCGAAAACCTTTTTAGTAAACAAGCGGTCTGCATCTTCCTCGAACATACGCGCGAGGTCAGCCTCAATGCGTTTATTCATTTCTTCTTCTGTCTTTACTTCATCTCCGAACAACTTTTGGAAAAGCTCTTCGTTGAGTTCAGCCATTTCCATGCGTTTAACATCATTAATAGTAAATTGAAAAGTACTGGCTAAAGAAGCATAGGCATCTGGTGATATACCGAGCATTGCTGCAGCATCTTCTGGACCTTTTGATACCAAATGAAGATCTAATTCGAAGGTATCGTTGATTTTTTTCCCCGTAAGTAGCTTAACACCTGCTTTGTCGGTCAAAAATTCCATAGAAATGGTGGTAGAATGGCTGATACCGCCATCTTTTACGCCATTTGTATCTAACTCTTCAAATTTACCCATGACCATGTCTTTCTCGCTAACAACATCTGAAGAAATAAGTTTGCCATAACGACGACGGAGGTCTTCTGTTTGTTTGCTGAGTAACTTTTTGTCAATCTTTACTGTGTGGTAATCGATCTTGGTCTTGGATGAAATGGGCAACTCAAACAAAGGACTGTACCCAATTTCATAACTAAAAATGAAATCTGCAGGCGCATCAAAATTGCCTTCTACTCCGTTTTCGATTGGAAGTGGATTGCCTAATATATCAAGTTTTTCATCGATAACGTATCTATAAATGGCATCGTTGGTGAGTTTATTCAGCTCTTCGAGTAAAACAGACTTGCCATATTGCTTTTGAATAAGGCCTGCTGGTACATGGCCGGGTCTAAAACCAGGGATCTTGGCAGTTTTGCGGTATTTATCTAATGCTGTCTTTACTTTATTTTGGTAATCCGCTGCTGCAATTTCTACTTTTAATACGCCATTTTGGGCATCGATTTCTTGACGTGTAATTTTCATGCGTTCGTTTATTTAAACCTAATATTAAAAAAAAAGGCCTCGTTGAGCCAACGAGACCTTAGTGCGGATGGAGGGACTCGAACCCGCACACCTCTCGGCACCAGATCCTAAGTCTGGCGTGTCTACCAATTTCACCACATCCGCAAATTTATGTAATCCTTATGCCGTTTGCACAAGACCCTGTTGGGGCTGCAAAGATAATAAAGAAATCAATAATACAATAATGGTTGGTAAAAAAAGCACAGAATAATTATGCTTTTTTTTGAAGCTGCGAGCGGATTTCCTTCATAAATGAAGAGGCATAAACAAAACTTTCAATCTCTGGATTACTTGCGTTGATAATTGAGTGGCGATTTCCTTCCCACCACTTTTTGCCTTGATGTATAAAAAGGATATGGTCGCCAATTTCCATAACGCTATTCATGTCGTGGGTAATGACAACTGTGGTAATATTATACTCGTGCGTAATATCTCTAATGAGTTTGTCGATGACTATTGAGGTTTTGGGATCTAAACCAGAATTAGGCTCATCACAAAATAAATAACGCGGATTCATGGCAATTGCGCGCGCAATTCCTACTCTTTTTTGCATGCCCCCACTACATTCTGACGGCATGAGCTTATTGCGGCCCGCCAAATTGACGCGTTCCAAACAAAAATCAGTACGCACCTGTATTTCAGCTTTGGTCATGTTGGTAAACATCTGTAGCGGAAACATCACATTTTGCTCTACTGTCATGGAATCAAAAAGTGCTGCAGCTTGAAAAAGCATACCGATCTCTTGTCGAATATTGCTGCGCTCACTGCGATCCATTTGCGTAAAATTGCGCTGATCGAATAATATTTGACCGGCATCTGCTTCATAAAGACCTACAATGCATTTGGCTAAAACAGATTTCCCTTGGCCGGATTGCCCAATAATCAGGTTAACTTTTCCCTCCTCAAAAATGTGATCGATGTCAAAAAGGACCTTTTGACCATTAAAGCTTTTGGAAAGTTGTTGTACTTCTATCATGAGAGCAGCATGAGTTGGGTAAGAATAAAATTGGCAATAAGTATAGCCACACTGCTGCTCACAACCGCTTGAGTCGAGGCTTTACCCACATCCAGAGATCCGCCTTTTACGTAATAACCAAAAAAAGATGAAATACTCACAATCAAAAAACCAAAAACAAGCGTTTTGGATAGTGCATAGGTAATATGAAACGGATTAAAGAATGACCGAACCCCCAAAATATAGATTTCAGTGGTGGTTAGATCGGAAACCAACAAAGCGAGCCAACCACCGAGCATGGACAAGGCCATAGAAAAAATGACCAAAACTGGAAAGAACACAAAAGCTGCGGTGATTTTGGGTAACACTAAAAAATTGAGTGAGTTCACACCCATGATTTCAAGGGCATCGATTTGTTCGGTAACGCGCATGGTGCCAATTTCGGATGCAACATTGGACCCCACTTTACCCGCAAGGATAAGCGAGATGATGGTCGGGGAAAATTCTAAGATGGTACTCGATTGGGTTATAAAACCAACGGTGTAGTCTGGTAGTAATGGGCTCTCCATGCTAGAGGCCGTTTGCAGTGCTATAACGGCACCCATAAAAGTAGACATGAGTGCAACGATTGGCAAAGAGTTGATGCCAATTTGTTCAATTTCCAAAAGTGTATGCTTCCAAAAAAATCGCCAACGATTGGGCCTCGCAAAGACTACCCCTAACATGAGCACGTATCGACCTATTTGTTGCAAAATTTTCACTACGCTAAGTTAAACATTATTTTTGTGGTCATGCAGACCAAGAGGCAACACTTCATTGATACCTTACAGAAATTTGCCCCAGCAGATTTTACTCCCTATTTGGCCGACTGCATTTTAGCTGCAGGCGTACAATTCAAGATTGTACCCGGCCGCAAAACAAAACTTGGCGACTTTCGTGCGCATCCTGCGCAGCGCAAACCTATCATTACGGTCAATGGAGACTTAAATCCTTATAGTTTTCTTATTACCGCTTTACACGAACTCGCGCACCTCGATACCTACCGTCAGTATGGCTGGAAGGTTGCAGCCCATGGGTTGGAATGGAAAACCGCATTTCGGCAACGCTTATTGCCTTTGTTGGAGCGCAAAGCATTACCACAAGAATTGCAAATTGCGCTAGAAAGGAGTTTTGTAAGGCTCAAAGCTTCTAGTGGTGGCGATGTTCAGTTGAGCAGAGTTTTGCGGTCTTTTGATCAGCTGCAGCAAACAACGCTTGAATCGCTGCCAAAAAATGCGCACTTCTACCTTAACAACAAACGCTTTATCAAAGGTGAACTCCGCAGAACTCGTTATCTTTGTACCGAATTTGGCACCAATCGCATTTACCTCATCCATGCACTTGCTGCCATTACAAACCCAACTCATGAATAGTAAAAATACCTATGGTCTTATTATGGCGGGCGGCGTTGGCAGCCGTTTTTGGCCACTTTCTACGGCTGCATATCCCAAACAATTTATCGATGTCTTGGGGATAGGTAAATCTCTATTGCGGCTCACCTTTGAGCGCTTGCAGAAATTTATTCCAACTGATCAGATTTACATCCTTACCAATACCTCTTATGAGTCATTAGTGCTAGAACAACTACCGGAATTAGCCAAGGAGCAAGTCTTGTGTGAGCCTGAAAGAAAAAATACTGCACCTTGTATTGCATATGCAGCTGCTAAAATTCAAGCGCTAGATGCCGATGCCACACTACTCATCTCGCCGGCCGACCATCTCATTATCAATGAAACGCGCTTTGAGCAAATTATTCGGACTGCTTGGCAAACAGCACAAGATGGCAAACTTGTTACCCTTGGTATCGCCCCAACCCGACCCGATACAGGCTATGGCTACATCGAATTTGAAAAAACCGAACACACCCAACAAGGAACGGCCTGTCCGGTTTTGCAATTCCGTGAAAAACCAGATTTGCAAACAGCTGAACAGTTTCTTGAAGCGGGTAACTTTTTTTGGAACGCAGGAATTTTTATTTGGAAAGCGCAAATCATTTTAGACGCGCTTGCCCAGCATCAGTCAGATGTCTATCAAATATTTAGTGCACAACCTGAAGTTTACGGTAGCGCGCATGAACATACTTTTCTAAAAGATGCCTTTGCGGCTTGCCCAGATATCTCTATCGATTTTGCAGTCATGGAAAAAGCTCAAAATGTGAGTATGGTGTTGGCAGATTTCGATTGGAGTGACCTCGGCACTTGGGGCAGTCTAACGACCCATTTACCCAAAGACGAACAACAAAATTCCATTATTGGTAAAAATGTATTTGCCTTTGAGTCAGAAAATTGCCTAGTTAATATTACGCACGACAAAACAGTCTTACTCGATGGCTTAAAAGATTATATCGTTGTAGAAACGGACGACAAACTAATGGTATTGAGGCTCAGCAACGAGCAAAAACTCAAAGAATACCTCAAAACAATGGGGGTCAGTTAACAGCACCTATGGTAAAAATCCGCAATATAGAACTTGGTGACTTCCCACTGCTGTTAGCCCCAATGGAAGACGTCAGCGACCCACCATTTCGTGCGCTTTGTAAGCAGTATGGCGCAGATCTCATGTATACTGAATTTATCTCCTCGGAAGGCCTCATTAGAGATGCAGCCAAAAGCCGTCAGAAACTTGATATTTTCGAATACGAGCGCCCTGTAGGTATTCAAATTTTTGGTTCAGAAACAGACAGTATGGTGCAGTCTGCACAAATTATCGAGGCTGTTCAGCCCGACCTCATCGATATCAATTATGGTTGCCCTGTAAAAAAAGTAACCTGCAAAGGCGCAGGCGCAGGTTTGCTTCAAGATATACCCAAAATGGTGCGCTTGACCAAAGAAATTGTCAAAGCCACTTCTTTACCCGTAACAGTCAAAACACGCTTGGGTTGGGACGAAGACACCAAAAATGTTGTGGATGCAGCAGAACGGTTACAAGATATCGGTATTGAAGCCATTTCGATACATGGCCGCACGAGAAAACAAATGTACAAAGGCGAAGCAGACTGGTCTTTAATCGCTGAGGTCAAAAACAACCCGCGCATGCATATTCCTGTTTTTGGCAACGGTGATATCGATAGCCCAGAAAAGGCACTAACCTATAAAAACCGATATGGCGTCGATGGGGTCATGATTGGCAGAGCATCTATTGGTTACCCCTGGATTTTCAGAGAGATTAAGCATTACATTCGAACAGGAGAAAGCCTAGCTGGGCCGACACTTTCAGAACGTGTATTAGCCTGCCGCGAACATCTACTCATGAGTATCAAATGGAAAGGACCCAAACTTGGTATAGCCGAAATGAAGCGCCATTACACCAACTATTTTAAAGGCATTGCTCACTTTAAAGAGTACCGCACTCGCTTGGTAACAAGTGCTGAGCTCGATGAAATTCTAGGCATCTTGTCCTATATCGAACAACACCAAGAAGAGTTCGTATTTGCTTGAGTTAGAGGAGTTGATTGCGCCTCAATATCGACTTTACAGGAATTTGTAAACTACCCAAAATTTCGTAGCGCGTAATTTTGTCAATTTTGAAGTAATATTTGGTGCCTTTGTACTTCCAAATCACTTGGTTCTGATTACTGCCTATAAGCGGCGGATTCGCCGAAGTAGAATAGTACTGATAATAAGGCCCTGACTTCTGAAAATGCAGTAAGGGTGAAAATAAAAAACGGTAATCATTATCTTCTTTTCGGAGCAATCCTTTCTGCATGAGTTTACCTATAAATAGCGGAGCTGCTTTATTCATGGAAGCAAGCACAGAAAAGCCAGGCACAGTGTCATAACGCAGTCGTTCAACTTCTGTTTCGTTGAAATCATCATCCAAAATTGTTTCAATATAGCGCACCTCCTGAACTTGACTTCCACCCTCTTGATAAACCAAATCTCCATCCCAGGCGGACAGAAATTGCACAAATGGAAAGCCAATTTTTTTACTTAATTGCGCTAATCTTACGTAAACCGAGTCTTGCTTTTGTTGCTTGAACTCAGCAAGGTCCAAATGTACGTCAATGAGATGATCTGTTTGAGGGTAATTGCGGTAGCTCAGGCCCGTTTTTTTTAGCGAAAAATAAAGCGGACTGCGCTTCTTAATATAACTTTTTAATTTAAAACCGAGTGAATCACTATCATGAGCAAACATAGCCGTTTGTATATCATAGCTTTTTAATTTCGGCCAATTGGCGTAGATAACGAGGTGTTCGTTTTTAAACTGTTTTTGCCTTAAAAACTGCTTCCAAACCTTTTTCTGAGCACCGTAATGGGCTGATACAACATGATTTAGTGTTGTGATAAAATCTGTGCCCTGATAAATCAAGGCATAGTCTTTACCGTAATGAAGATACGACTGCTCCTTTTTAATAAAATAAAATTGATTACCACCCACTGTTGAATCTTGTAAATCCGTGTATTTAGACAAGCGCTCTATGCCAAGCTGTATCTTAGAAGAGTCGGTTAGCCGAATCAAGGCGCCCCAATTGCCATTTTCATTGGCAAAAAGATATAGATTCGATTCTAGGTCAAGGCCGTATTGCTTGCCTTGCCCCAATAGAAATTCATAAGTAGTGAAATCTCGCATGGAGAGCTTGTTGTACTGAAGTAAAGAACTGCTTTCTTTGGCGAGCTCTAAAATATTGACTTTGCCGAGAAAATCTGCAGCTGGTAAACGATCGAGGATATTTGGTGATTTAGGTTGCTCAAACAAAAAAGACTTGACAAACAAGACCAAACCGAGGCTTCCAGCAATGAGCACAAGTGTTAAGAACTTACGATACATTTCCTATGGATTCAATGTATAAATAAGGTATAAAGAGTTGACGAGGTCTAATAAGTGCTTACCAGTTGATTCATCGGATTCAAAGCGATAACTCAATTTAAAAGTGGTGTGCGCTTCGGTCGTTTCTGAGGAGGTGAGTTCGAGGTGCCCAGATTTCCTTTTTAAAGAATTGACAATCTCTGCATTTCTTGGTGTAAGCACTTCTGTGGGGAAGCGATCTAATGTTTTAGTGATATCGACAGATCCGTACATTGAACCACTTTTACGTGCTAATTTGCTTTGTTTTTTAGTCAATGCTAAATTTCCGTAACCGGAAGAATGTAATCTTGCGAGCTCCTCGTCATTGGTAAAGATGAGTAACTTTCCGGTGTTTAATATATACAATGGCGCCGCATCTAAAATCGCATTATTGATGCGCCAGTAGTTTTCGAAATGTTGTACCCGTGAGCTCAGACGAGCTAAATGTTTGAGCACCATTTCAGGGATATCTGCACGTGCAGTGGAAAAACCTAAAGTGAAAATAGGCATGTCGGCATCAGCTTCTGTCTCTTGCTCTTGGTATGCAAAAGTTTCTTCGTCGTATGAAAAAACAACTTTTTTGGTTTTGATTTTTTTCACGCCATTGAAAGCGCCAAACATACTTCCCTTGTAGGTGTCAAATAAAGCCTCCTTATCTATGAATTCATTGAGAAGTTCTAACGTAAGCACATTCATGGCTATTTGCGCATTTTTTTCATCGCTGAGTAAAGGCAATAAAATTTGATATGCCTGCTCGTAGGCTTGTTCAAGATTGATGTTGTAAGTAAAATATGCAGGGCTTGATGCAGGGATGTATTTGAGTACATTTGAATCAAAACGCGCATCGTTCATTTGTGCATATATACTTCCCAACGAGGGGCCATATAGCGCCTCCACTTCAAAGTCAATTTGGTTATCGCGCAGAAATAAGTCACCGAGAATGACGTTTCCAGCATAGAGTTCTTGCAAGTCTTTGTATAAATTGGGGAGGAAGGTCTGAAAATACCAAAGCCCCTGAGATTTATCGAGGTTTCGTGCATTGTCTAGATAAAAAACGCCCTCTGCATTGTGGGTCAATTGCGCTGCAAAGCGAGCGTCGGTGTTGTGCAGATTGATATTATCTACAAAAAGTTCGTCGATTACGCGGGTGAGCTCTTCCTGTTGCAAAACTGCTTGGACGCTATCGCGCAACTCGTAATAATTTTTAATTGATGGATTCTCGGAAGCCTCTGGATAAAAGTTGGTGTTGGTGTCATCTTCGAAAGTTTGCTCATTGAGAATTTGATCGTCCTGAGGTGCCGAATCAAAAAATTCAAAAGGAGTTTCATTACCACGCGCATACCAAATGGAGTCTGTTACCTCATCGATGTAATCCATAGTTGGCTCTATTCGAATAAGAATAGCATTGTTATTTTTAATCAGTAGATGATTGAAAAATGTACCATATATTTTCAAACCAGGTATGGTGGATTGCAATTCTTGAAAATCATCGAATACCTCAAACAACGCTTTTTGGTCTGAAACTCCGAAGGTAAAACCAGTTAGTTCATGTGTGAAAGTTTTACCATAGAATAAATTAAGACGTTGGTTAAAATCCAAACCAGCATCTTTAAGTGTTTTGCCAGAGGTTGAGCCATCGAATAATTCTTGGTGCACTTCTGACATAAATTCGTAATTGACGAGGTCGTCCATTGCTATTTTCTGTAGAAGGCTGATATTATTAATACTGAATACCGTTACTGCGTCTTTTGGAAGTAATTGTTCAGATTGAATACCTTTGAGCTGAGCGATTGGATTTGAACAAACAACCAACGACACAACAACTAGTAAGGCGAACTTGACGGAATTATTCACGAGTGTAAATTAGATACTGCGAAGTTAAGCATAATACTTTAGTATCATCTTGGCGCTAATACAATTGTATTATCCAATAAATGTTGATTGGCCTTTAAATCAAAAGTATTGGTCCTGACCATGACGGCCATTTGATTTTTACTGAGTGTGCCCAACTTGTTTTCAAATCTTAACACTGGTCTTTGAAAGCGAGCTATCGAGGTATAAATACCTTCTTTAAGCAGATCTTCATTATCTATTTTATAATTTTTAATTTGTTGTGTTACGTAGCTAGGTATGGTTCGCACGAGCGTATTGCCGTCCCAACTTAGCCATGATGACTCAGAAGGCTGACTCCATTTGTTGTTTGAAATTTGAGCTAAACTCAATTTGATTCCTTCTTGTAAGTTTTTTACGCTCGTGAAATCACACGAAAATTTAAAAATATAATCGGTATAATTTTCTTCGACGAGTACATTAGAGATTCCCGCTTGAGCATCGAGAATTCTTACAAATTCATTGATTTTTGAACTTATCTGTGACTTACTTGGAACGGGGTTACCATCAATGCTATCCAACGCTAAAATAGAATTGACCTTTATTTTACTCGCACTTAAGTTGATCTTGTAACGCAAAGTTCCGGAACCATCATTATTGAGCGTGAGGTCATCGGAAATTTCTACGCAAGAAAAAACCAATCCAAGTAAAATCGAAAGGAGCAAATATTTCATCTGTTTGCCTTATACAATTGTAATGCCAAAATTAGTCAAATATATAAAAAGAAAGCCACCCGGAGGTGGCTCTATATAGACGTTTCTCACTATCCGTAAAGACGGGAAGAGAGCAACGAAAAAGAGCCCGAAGGCTCTTGTATACATTACATCATGCCGGGCATTCCGCCACCCATACCGCCCATTGAAGCAGCAGGGTTCGCATCTTCTGGCTCATCGGAAATGACGCACTCTGTAGTGAGTAGCATTGCCGCAATTGAAGATGCATTTTCAACGGCAATACGGGTCACTTTAGTAGGGTCGATAACGCCTGACTTGTACAAATTTTCAAATTTGTCCGTGCGCGCATTGTATCCGAAATCACCTTTTCCTTCACGTACTTTTTGAACAATTACTGCACCTTCACCACCAGCATTGGCAATAATTTGACGCAGTGGCTCTTCGGCAGCACGCTTCACAATTTGAATTCCGGTCATTTCATCTTCGTTAGCGCCCTTCAGTTTATCTAAAGTTTCTATAGCACGAATAAGTGCAACACCACCGCCAGGTACGATACCTTCTTCGACAGCTGCACGGGTAGCTGCCAACGCATCGTCTACGCGGTCTTTTTTCTCTTTCATTTCCATTTCGGTTGGCGCACCAACGTATAGAACCGCTACGCCACCTGCAAGTTTTGCCAAGCGCTCTTGGAGCTTTTCTCGGTCGTAATCTGAGGTGGTTTGTTCGATTTGAGATCGGATCTGACCAATTCTAGCTTGAATATCGGATTTTTTTCCTTTACCGTTAATAATGGTGGTATTGTCTTTGTCGATTTCAATTTTATGAGCTGAACCCAACATATCCATTGTGACATTTTCGAGGGTCATGCCGCGGTCTTCTGATACAACAACACCACCTGTCAGAATTGCGATGTCTTCGAGCATTGCCTTTCTGCGGTCACCGAAACCAGGTGCTTTGACTGCTGCAACTTTTAAAGAACCGCGCAAACGATTTACGACAAGTGTGCCTAAAGCTTCACCGTCTACGTCTTCTGCAATGATCAATAAAGATTTTCCGGACTGGACAACTGGTTCCAAAATAGGAAGTAGTTCTTTCATGCTTGAAATTTTCTTTTCAGATATGAGAATCAAAGGATTTTCCATATCTGTGATCATTTTCTCTGCGTTGGTCACAAAATAAGGTGAAAGATAGCCGCGATCAAACTGCATTCCCTCTACCGTTTTAACCTCTGTTTCAGTTCCTTTTGCTTCTTCGACGGTAATAACGCCATCATTACCTACTACTTTCATAGCCTGCGCAATGAGTTTACCAATGGCTTCGTCGTTATTTGCAGAAATGGTGGCAATTTGTTCAATCTTGCTGTTATCGTTACCGACTTGCTTTGAGATTTTACGAAGATTAGCCACTACCTCTGCTACCGCTTTATCGATTCCGCGTTTGAGGTCCATTGGGTTTGCACCTGCAGCTACGTTTTTAAGGCCCGCAGTTACGATTGCCTGAGCCAATACAGTTGCTGTAGTTGTACCATCGCCAGCGATATCTGCTGTTTTAGAAGCAACTTCTTTAACCATTTGCGCACCCATATTTTCAATAGGGTCTTTGAGCTCAATTTCTTTGGCAACCGTTACACCGTCTTTGGTGACGTGTGGTGCGCCAAATTTTTTACCGATAACCACGTTACGACCCTTTGGCCCAAGGGTTACTTTTACTGCATTTGCCAATGCGTCAACTCCTTTTTTAAGTTTCTCGCGTGCTTCAACGTCAAAGTGAATTTCTTTTGCCATTTTGTTTTAGTTAATGAAGATTAAAAAATACCATAAATGTCTGACTCTCTCATGATGAGAAAAGTGTTGCCGTCAATTTTAATTTCAGTTCCTGCATACTGACCATAAAGGATGGAGTCACCGACTTTCACTGACATTGGCTCATCTTTTTTACCGGATCCAGCTGCTATAACAGTACCACGCAATGGTTTTTCTTTTGCAGTATCCGGAATGATAATTCCACTTGCTGTTTTTTGCTCTGCTGGCGCAGGTTCTACCAGAACTCTGTCTGCCAAAGGTTTAAATTTTACTGACATAAAAAATATTTTAAGTTGTTATTTGAGCTTCGAAAAACATGCCAAGTGTTGTTTTACGTCAAAATTACATATTAGACAAAAAAAATGTCAGTATGCGTGACATACTGACATTTGAAATGTTGAGATATACTATTTACTGACCTTGGTTTTGGCCTTGGCCTTGATTCGGTGCTTGTTGTTGTTGTTGTTGTGTTTGAGGAGCAGCTTGTTTAGGTGGTTTAGGCTGGCTGATAGAGATGCCGAGACTAAAAACAACAATTGCTGCAGCAAGACCCCATGTAAGCTTGTCGATGAGCTCATTGGTGCGTTGTACGCCTCCCAATTGTGAAGCACCGCCGAAATCAGCACTCAAGCCCCCACCTTTTGGATTTTGAACGTAAACCACTAGTATCAGCAATGCGCTGGCTACGATAATTAAAAAAGAAAGTATTCCTGTCATGATGATGCGTTGAGGTTTTTCTTAAGTACTTTAATTTGGTTTGCAAAGAAACTCTTTTTTTCTGGATTAAGCAAAATTAATTGTTCGTATACTGCTATTGCTTTGGCAACGGCACCTTGCATTGCATAGATTTTGGCTAAGGTTTCGGATACTGGGATCTGAGCTGAACTTAGACTTTCTTTGGCCTTTTTTGCAGGAGAGTAAAATTCTTGTTTAGGTTTGTCAAAGGTCAAAAATTCTTTAGGGTCTTCTGTGCTTGGGTGGTCGTTGAAATGCAACCATTGCGAAAATGTTTGTTTTTCTTGTAAGGAAATAGAAGGAGTTGACGCACTCGGCCTCAACTCATCTCGGTTGATTTCTTTGGATGTCGTTTGCTGCTCTTCACGATCATTTGTCAGTAGACGCTCTTCTTGCTCGGCTAAAGCCTTAAGTTCGTCGGTATAAGTGAGGTCAACAAAGGAGGTACTGATGAGGCTTGCGCGAAGTATTTGATCGAGCGGGTCAGCAATTGGTTCAGTGGTAATTTCTGTTTGGGGAGCAATTTCCTCTTTTGTATGAAGTTCTATTTTATCATCAGCAATCATTATACTGCTGACTTGTGAAACTTCTTGAATTTTTGAACCCTCTACGAGGAGTTCGTAGAGAAAAATTCTATTCTGAATAGCAAAAGCATGTTGTTCTAGGGCTTTTGAGAGCCTCACATCTTTTTCGTTAGCTAAGGTTTTGAGGTAAAGAATTGAAAAAGTCGTGGCGTAAGGATAAGCTTGATTCAGCGCCTCTAAATCTGAAAGGTAATTTGCTGAACACAAGTTTGTATTCAATATTTGGGCATGAAGTTGTTCTTGACTTAACACATTACGAATTTACCAATTACTATATAACTTATTGATGAGGTCTTGAACCATTTGCTCAGAAATTTCAGCAAAAAGCTTTTGCTCCACATCGGCCAAATTTGCTGAGGCAGAAAAATCTGCAAAACGCGTACTGACCATTTGCCATTCCTCTTCTTTAGGCGCTTTAATTTTAATTTTTAAAGACAAGGACATTGTAAGTCTATTACTAGTGGCATTATCTGAACCTTGTATAGCAACTGGCTGCACTTGATAGGTAGTAATACTACCTTCAATATTTACCTCCCCGGCCCCTTGCTGCGTATTTAATACAAGTCTTGTATTATTTTGAACGCCATCTTTGAGTTGCTCGGTAAGTAAAGGCGCAAAAGACAATGGGCAATTTGGAGCTGAATTTTCTAAATTTTGAATGGTAAAACTTTGCCATTCGACGGGCATTCCACCGCTATCTCTAAAGGAGAAGCTCTCTGGCCAGCAAGCACTCAGTAAAAGCGCAGAAAAAATAAACAAGAAATATTTCATCATTCAGCCAATTGGAATTCTTTGATCTTTCGATACAACGTACGTTCTGAAATACCGAGTTCTAGCGCCGCGTATTTGCGTTTACCACGGTGTTTCTCGAGTGCTTTTTGAATGAGCTCCTTTTCCCGATCCTCCAAGCTCAAAGACTCCTCGAGTTCGATATGATCTTCAAATTCATCTTGATTCGAGGGGTTAGACAACTGCGTGTGATCGGGGTGGACTGACGGAGGAGCCAATATTCTTGCAGGGGAACTTGTTTCTTCATATACCTCCTGATACAGACGCGTTACGGCTGCCGACTGATCTGCACTTAAGTTGATGTTTTGAGTTCCGCGCGCAATATCAATCACTAATTTTTTAAGCTCTGTCAGGTCCTTTTTCATATCGAACAAGAACTTATACATGAGCTCTCTTTCGGAAATAGATTCCTGCTTATGGTCATTGAGCTGAAGCACATTGCTCTTTTCGGCAATTGGCGTTAGGTAAGCATTTAGGGTAAGCGGATCTATTTCACGCGCTGTTTCAATTACAGAAAGCTGCTCTACTAAGTTCTTTAATTGTCGAATATTACCTGGCCACGGATAACTCAATAGTAATTCTACCGCTGAATCAGTCAACTTAATTGCTGGCATACGGTATTTGTCTGCGAAATCGTTGGCAAACTTTCTGAATAACAAATGGACGTCTTCGGCGCGTTGTCGCAAAGCTGGAAGCAGTATTGGAACAGTGCTTAGCCGATAGTAGAGGTCTTCGCGGAACTTACCTGAACTAATCGCTTTTTGCATGTTTTCATTGGTAGCAGCCACCACCCGCACGTTGGTTTTTAGGGGCTTGGAAGAACCAACTCGAATGTATTCTCCGGTTTCAAGGACACGCAGCAGACGAACTTGCGTTTGCATTGGCAGTTCAGCCACTTCGTCTAGGAAGATTGTGCCGCCATTTGCCACTTCAAAATAACCCTGTCTGCTACCTTGAGCACCAGTAAATGAACCTTTTTCGTGGCCAAACAACTCGGAGTCGATGGTGCCTTCGGGAATGGCACCGCAATTGACGGCAATGTATTCTCCATGTTTGCGTGCACTCAGCTGATGAACGACTTGGGGTATGATTTCTTTACCTGTTCCACTCTCGCCGGTGACCAATACAGAGATGTCTGTAGGGGCAACCTGCATGGCAATTTCCAATGCTCTATTCAGCAAAGGTGCTGAACCAATGATGCCAAAACGCTGTTTAATTTGTTGGACGTTCATTCAATTGATATTTCGGTTAAGCAGTAGCTACGATTTCTCCGAGGAGCGTTGCCGACGTGCAGTCGGTAATTCGTACTTGTACATAATTGCCTTTTTCTTGATTTTCTTTTGGGAAAACAACCATTGCGTTACTTCCAGTGCGTCCACACAAATGTTCCTCTGATCTTTTGGAATTGCCCTCAATAAGTACCTTCTGAATAGTGCCAACCATGCGTTGATTCGACGCTAGAGAATGTGCGAGTTGCTTTTCAATAATTTCATTTAAACGAAGCCCTTTCTCTTCCTCGGGAACATCGTCTTTAAAACGTCTTTCCGCAAGGGTTTTGGGTCTTTCAGAGTATTTAAACATATAAGCGAAGTCGTATTGCACGATATCCATTAGGCTTAATGTTTCTTCATGTTCCTGCGCAGTTTCACCACAAAAACCTGTAATAATATCTGTTGAAATAGCGCAGCCTGGAATGATTCTTTTAATGGCGGCAATGCGCTCGAGGTACCACTCGCGAGAGTAGCCTCGATTCATGCGATAGAGCACGTCGGTATGACCTGATTGAACTGGGAGATGAATATATGAACAGATGTTTTCATATTTGGCCATCATTTGGAGAACGTCGTTGGTCATGTCTTTGGGGTGCGAGGTACTAAATCGGACGCGTAATAACGGAGAAACCAACGCGACCATTTCCATGAGCTGTGCAAAATTGGTGGTAGGCTCGGCCTCGTTTTTGACTTCCCCTTTAGCACTGATATTCCAGCGGTAGGAGTCGACATTCTGACCAAGTAAGGTCACTTCTCGATAGCCCTTATCAAAAAGATCTTGGCACTCTGCAACAATTGTTTTGGGGTCTCTGGAGCGTTCTCGTCCGCGCGTAAAAGGAACAACACAAAAAGAACACATATTGTCGCAGCCGCGCATGATGGTTACAAATGCAGAGATGCCACCTTGATCTAAACGAACCGGTGAGATGTCTGCATAGGTTTCGTCTCGAGATAATAAAACATTTACTGCCTTCTGACCGGTTCCAACCTCGTCTATCAAATTTGGGAGGTCTCGGTATGCATCAGGGCCAGCAACTAAGTCCACAAGCTTTTCTTCGTCGAGTAAATTCTTTTTTAAGCGTTCGGCCATACAGCCGAGAATTCCAACTACAAGCTCAGGATTGCGTTCTTTCTTGATTTTAAATTCAGTTAAGCGGTTGCGCACGCGCTGTTCTGCGTTTTCTCGAATAGAACAGGTATTGAGCAGAATGACATCAGCGTCGTCGATATTGCGGGTAGTTTGATAACCCTGACTCGAAAGTATGGAAGCAACGACCTCGCTGTCCGAAAAATTCATTTGGCAGCCGTAACTCTCTAAGTATAGTTTTTTTGCTGCTGAATTGTCGGTGGTTGGTATTTCTATTGCCGAGCCTTGAATGGACTCATCTATTACTTTATTTTCGTATTCCATCGTTTTTGTTGAACTGCAAAAATAGGACAAATTCAAACTACTGACAAATTGTCAGCAACCAAAGTAAGTAATCATTTCAAAAAAAATAACCATAGGTTAAGTGTAAATGAGCACAAAAATGCAACTGACATGTTCTTTATTGTATTGTTTTCCTTTTACATTTGTCCCCAAATTCTTCTTATGGCTAAAAATCTTGTAATTGTCGAATCTCCTGCAAAAGCGAAAACCATCGAGGGTTACCTGGGTAAAGACTTCATCGTCAAATCTAGCTATGGGCACGTTAGAGACCTCGCAAAAAAGGGTCTAGCCATAGACCTTGAAGCTGCTTTTGCACCGCAGTATGAAGTGAGTGCAGACAAAAAACAAATCGTAGCCGAACTTAAAAAATTAGCCAAAGCGGCAGATACCATCTGGTTAGCTACCGATGAAGACCGCGAAGGAGAAGCCATTTCTTGGCATTTATATGAAACATTAGAACTACAGAAGAAAGATACCAAACGTATTACCTTCAATGAAATTACCAAAACAGCCGTAACCAGAGCTATCGAAAACCCACGACAAATCAATCAAGAACTGGTTGATGCACAACAAGCGCGTAGGGTTCTAGATCGAATCGTAGGATTTGAACTCTCGCCGGTGCTTTGGAAAAAGGTTCGTCCGAGTCTTTCGGCTGGTCGTGTTCAATCTGTGGCAGTGCGTTTGATCGTAGAGCGAGAACGCGAAATCGACAAGTTTAATTCAGAAGGATTTTATCGCGTACAGGGTCAATTTATGAGTGGGAATGGTTTAATCATGGCCGAACTCAACCAACAACTGACTGATAAAATAGCTGCTCAAAAGCTATTGGCTGAAGCCCAAAATGCAACATTTAGTGTTGAAGATGTGCAGCAAAAACCAGCCATCAAAACCCCTGCAGCGCCATTTACTACCTCGACACTGCAACAAGAAGCGAGCTTAAAACTCGGTTTTTCGGTAAGCAAAACCATGAGTGTAGCGCAAAGATTATACGAAGCAGGTCATATCACTTACATGCGTACAGACTCCGTCAACTTATCTCAAACAGCGCTAGATGCTGCAAAAATTGCGATCACATCGATGTATGGCGAAAACTACGCCAAACCAACTAAATATAGCACCAAAAGTGCAGGTGCACAAGAAGCACACGAGGCCATTCGACCTACTGATTTTACAAAGCCCAGCATCAATTCCGAACGGGACGAGCAACGCCTTTATGAACTCATATGGAAGCGCGGTATTGCCAGTCAAATGGCTGCTGCCCAACTCGAAAGAACAACCATTAAAATTGGTGGCCTTAGCCAACCTTATTACTTTCAAGCAAAAGGTGAAGTCTTGATTTTTGATGGTTTTTTAAAAGTCTATTTAGCTGCCGATTTGGACGATGACACAGAGGAATCCGAGACAGAAGGCCTATTGCCAAAAGTTGCCACAGGTGAAACACTGCAGCTTCAACAAAGCACAGCTACCGAGCGCTTTAGCCGTCCACCATCGCGGTATGTCGAAGCTACACTCGTTAAAAAATTAGAAGAACTTGGCATCGGTAGGCCCTCTACTTATGCGCCAACGATTTCGACTATTCAAAAACGCAACTACGTCGAAAAACAAGAAAGAGAGGGCTCGCTGCGTAAATATGTTCAGTTGGTGCTCTCCCAAACAGGTATTCAAGAAATTGAAAAGTCAGAAACAACTGGCAAAGAAAAAAATAAGCTATCACCCACTGACATCGGGGTTGTCGTTACTGACTTTTTAGTCGAAAATTTTGAACAAATTCTCGATTATCAATTTACGGCCAAAGTAGAAGCATCATTTGATGAGATCGCGAATGGTCAGTTGAAATGGACCGACATGTTGCAATCTTTCTATGGGCCTTTTCATTCAACTGTTGAAAATACTCTCGAGCACTCTGAAAGAGCAACTGGTGAGCGGGAATTGGGCATTGACCCTAAAAGCGGTCGTAAAATGATTGCACGCATTGGGCGTTTCGGCCCCATGATACAAATTGGTGATGAAAAAGCGGATGGTCTCAAACCCCAATTTGCATCTTTGCAAGCCAACCAATCTATCAACAACATCACCCTTGAAGAAGCACTTAAGTTATTCGAATTGCCAAAAATACTCGGTGACTACGAAAATGAGGTTGTTAAAGTGAACATTGGTCGGTTTGGACCTTACGTTCAGATCGGCAAACGTTTTTGCTCGATCCCCAAAGAAGAAGACCCGATGTCAATAAGTCTCGAGAGAGCCATTGAACTCGATGCCATTAAGCGCGATGAAGCAGCAAAAGCAATCATTCAAATGTTTGATGAAAATCCCGAAGTTCAGTTGTTAAATGGTCGTTACGGGGCTTATCTCAAAATTGGCAAAGACAATTTTAAATTGCCAAAAGATTGTCAACCCGAAACCTTGAGTTTGGCTGAATGTATGGAAATTGCTGCTAATCAGCCAGTAAAAAGTACAAAAAAACGCCCCATTCGAAAAAAATAACTATTATTGATTGAAAAAATCAAATGAACGGCAGTATCAATAAAGTTATTTTAATCGGGAATCTGGGCAAAGACCCGGATGTCAGGCGCTTGGAAAATGGAGCTGTAGTTGCCTCATTTCCCTTGGCTACCTCAGAAATCTATACCGATAAACAAAGCGGCGAGAAGAAGGAAGTGACCGACTGGCACGATATCGTTCTTTGGCGCGGACTTGCCGAAGTAGCAGATAAGTATCTACGCAAAGGTGCTAAAATATATGTTGAAGGGAAACTTAAAAAAAGATCTTGGACAGATAAAGAAGGTCAAACCCGATACGCCACCGAAGTTATTGGCGACGATCTCACTATTTTATCGCGTACTGAAACGCAAGACAGACCTTCAAACTATGGCAATGAAGGCAAACCAAATCCTCCCTCACCAATCGCTGGTTTAGCCTCAGATACAGACGATAACCTCCCCTTTTAATTATGAACAGTTCTATAGAACCTCCGAGTAGCAATGCATCGCTTGTTGATTTTTTTACTCAGTTCAGCGATGCAACTTACCTCTACTTACTCATTATCACATTACTACTCTTTTTGTCAGCATTTGCCTCTGGTTCTGAAAGTGCTTTTTTTTCGCTCAAGCCCAAAGACAATGAATCGATTAAAAATTATTCGTCTGCCAGGGCTCAACTAATTCGCGAATTATTAGCTAAACCACAAGAATTATTAGCTACAATTCTTATTTTCAACAACTTCGTTAATGTCGGTATTGTCATCTTATCCTCTTTTGTTTTAAATGATATTTTTCCATCTCAAGAAGGATTTACGCTTGTGCGTTTTGTTGTAGAAGTGATTGGTATAACATTCGTTATCCTTCTTTTCGGGGAGGTGATTCCAAAAATATTTGCCAATAGAAATGCGCTCAACGTAACTTTGCTTGCCGCTTATCCACTGAATTTAATAGGAAAAACGCCACCGATTTCGTGGTTGAAGCACGTTTTAGTTTGGGGAACAAACTTCATTCAAAAATTAGGAAACAAAGGCGCTGCGATTGACCAAAATGAACTAGAACAAGCTGTTGCCCTTACCAAATCTGAGTCGGGCTCTGAGGAGGAACAGCGCATACTCGAAGGAATTGTTCGTTTTGGTAAAACAGAGGCTTCTCAAATCATGACGCCTCGGGTAGAGGTAGAAGATATTGATGCCGCTGATAATTTCGCCGAAGTGCTCAGTAAAATTATAGAAGTTGGCTTTTCTAGAATACCCGTTTTTGACCAAAGCCCGGACAATATCATCGGTATATTGTACATCAAAGATTTGCTTCACCACTTAGGCCAACCTGCTGATTTTAATTGGCAACAGGTCTTGCGCAAACCCTATTTTGTTCCGGAAAATAAAAAAATAAACGATTTGCTGCAGGAATTCCGAAACATGAAAATGCATATGGCAGTGGTTGTCGATGAATATGGAGGCGCAAGTGGAATTATTACTTTAGAGGACATTTTAGAGGAAATTGTTGGTGATATCACAGATGAGTTCGACGACACCGAAGTTCAGTACACCAAACAAGCTGACCATATTTTCGTTTTTGAGGGTCGAACCTCATTGAATGATTTATTAAAAATTATTGGCGAAAAACACGAGCAACATATCGAATCTGCCCGTGGTGAAGCCGAAACACTTGGGGGGTTAATTATCGAAGTAGGCGGAAGAATTCTCAAAAATAAAGAGTCTATTCAACTCGGACCTCTTAAATTCATCGTTGAATCTTCAGATAAAAAACGCGTTAAATCGGTAAAAGTCCAATTAGATGAGTAAGCGCAATTTACTATTGACTTTATGTTCAATTATATTCATGCTAGGTGCTTGCAATGATTCAAACCCTGTGCCCAAACCTAGTTCATTTTTACGCACAGAATTTCCCGAGCACACCTATAGACACTACCTAAGCCCGCAAAACTTTCGTTTTGATTTGGCTAATCTCTATATGCCTAAATCATTTGAACAAGCTCAAACAAACTACAGTATTCAAGAAATTGATTTAGGACCCTTAAATGGCACCCTGTTTCTGTACTATCTTCGCATCCCAAATAAAGATTCTTTACCCGATATCATCAATTTTGCAAATGACAAAGTAGATGAACATAAAATCATGGCGGACAAAATCGACTTTGAACAAATCATTGAACCTAGAAAAAAGGTCTACGGCACCTTCTTTGAGCTCAAAGGTAATGTCGCGACCAACTTTCAATTTTATCTTACGGATTCACTCCAGCATTTTCTTCGAGGCGAGGTTCTGCTCAATTGTAGACCAAATTATGACTCACTGAGGCCCGCTTTGCAATACCTGAAAACTGATTTGCAATCCATGCTAAAAAGTTTTCAATGGAACCAATAGGTAAAAATAGGGTGGTCATTGCTTTTGGTTCAAATCTCGGTGCAAAAGAGCAGAACATACAGCATGCCATCAAATTGCTCAATCAAACTTGCGGGCATGTTGCTCAAGTTTCTTCTCTAGTCAAAAGCGAACCAATGGGTTTTGATTCGCCTCATGAATTTATTAATGGTTGTTTGTTGTTATTGACCGACTTACCTCCCCTGGAGCTTTTACGAAAAATCAAGGAAATTGAAAGCTTAATGGGTAGAATAAAGACCAAAGAAACCTACGAAGATCGGATTATTGATTTGGATATTATATTGTATGAAAATCTGTGTATCAATTCTCCCGATCTTCAAATTCCGCACCCAAAATACATGGAACGTCCCTTCGTAACCGAACCACTTCAGGAATTAGACTTAGGTTTTTCATTGACTTGAGCAGAGAACCACTCCTCAAAAAGAATCATGCCTATTAAATGCAGATGTTAAATTAATTCCCTAATTTTGCAAGGAAACATAAAATATATAAACATGAATCTTACTCGCTTCAACGGAACCTTACTCATCGGAACTGCTGCGTTTTTAGTTGCCTCTTGCGATCTCGTCAAAGACATCACTTACACAGTCAATCCCAATCCACTTGAAATGCACGGAGATTCCGTGAAAGTAAGCATTACCGTTAATGTTCCCGAAAAAGGAATTCAAAAGACAGCCAAGGCAGAAATTACACCTAAAATTGGCTCAACAGCCATCGGAACTTGGTATGTGAATGGTTCCAAAGTTACCGGAAACGGCACAAACATCGACTTCAAAACAGGTGGTACTGCTACCTTTGAAGAAACCATCGCTTATGACCCGTCAATGGAAGCTGCTGATCTCATCATCACTGGTAAACTTTATAAGCAAACCAAAGAAAAAGGAGTTTTGCCCGAAACTAAAATTGCCGATGCCACCATCATTACGCCATACTTAGTAGATAAAACTTTCAAAGTGCTCACCGAGCAAGATGCATTGGTTCGTCAGTTTGACAAAACAACCACAGCAACTATTAATTTTGAAAAAGGAAAATCTGATGTTCGTGCCAACGAAATCAAAGATGCAGACATTCTTTCTTTGTTGGCTTGGTTACAAGCTGCTCAAACCAATCCTAAAATTAAAATTACAGGGATAGAGATAAACGGTTATGCCTCGCCAGACGGCGAAGTCGCCAAAAACGACAACCTGTCCTCAGACCGAACGATAGCTGCTCGCAAGACCTTAACTGACTTAATGAAAAAATCAAAGCTCACTGCCTATGCCGATACCAGCGCTTACACACTTGCTAAATTTGGCGAAGACTTCGCAGGATTTAAAAGCCAATTAGCAGCAACAACAACAATCCCTGAAGCAGATAAAAACCTATTTATCCGCATTCTAGAAATGACCAAAGACGCTGAGCAACGCGAAAAAGACATGATCGCCTTAGGTAAAGCATACACCGAACTTGAGCGCGATGTTTTCCCTATGATTCGCCGTGCAGTTGTTGTTGTAAAATACACGGAATATGGCCTTACTGACGATGAACTTCGCGCTGCAAGTGTACAAAATCCCAACAGTCTTTCTGTTGAGGAATTGCTCTTTACAGCAGCCAAACTAACCACAGATGCCAACGAGAAAGCACGCATTTACGGTATTGCAGCAGCAAACTACCCAGCTGATGTCCGCGCCCATACGAATCTTGGTGCAACGCTTTTTGAATTGGGTAATACCAAAGATGCTTCAAGCGCCTTTAAAAAAGCCAACGAACTTAAAAGTACGCCTACAACAAACAATAACCTAGCGGCAAGTTTAATATTAGATAACAAGACACCTGCTGCTAAAAAATTACTCGTCAATGCCAAAACTGATGTTTATGGCTACAACCAAGGCATCATCGACATCATGGAAGGTAAGTATAGCGCTGCTGATAAAAATATCAGCCAGAAGTCATACAATAAAGTTCTTGCGCTCCTATTATTGAATCAACTAGACGCTGCTAGAAAGGTAAGTGCCAGCCTAACAGAAACTGCAGAATTAGCATACCTCAATGCAATTATCGAGGCACGCAGCGGCGCGAGTGCTGATGCAGTTGTTGCCAAACTTAAAACAGCTACTACTAAAAATACAAATTTGAAAGAGAAAGCAAGTAAAGACCGCGAGTTCATCAAAATAATGAACGATGCTTCTTTTATTGACTTCATCAAATAGTAAACGTATACTCATTCATAAAAATCCTGGATACGTTCAGGATTTTTTTTTGATTCAAAGGTAGGCCCAAAGCCAACCTTTATCACTAAATTTAGAACCTAAATAAAATCAAATGGACAGTAACGAATTTCGCAAGTATGCTACCAAGCATATGGGCATCAGCAGCATGAACGTGGATCACTATATCGAGTCATCCATGACCCCATACATTATAGAAGAACGCCCCTTGAACATGACCCAAATGGATGTGTTTTCGCGCCTGATGATGGACCGAATTATTTTTCTAGGAACGGGTATCAATGATCAAGTAGCCAACATTATCAATGCTCAATTACTATTTTTGGAATCCGTAGATGCCAAAAAAGACATTCAAATTTACCTCAACTCGCCTGGTGGGTCCGTTTATGCAGGTTTGGGTATCTATGACACCATGCAATACATCCGCCCTGATGTTGCTACCATTTGTACAGGCATGGCAGCTTCTATGGGTGCAGTCTTACTTTGTGCTGGTGCAGAAGGTAAACGTAGTGCGCTCAAACATTCTCGTGTCATGATTCACCAACCTTTGGGTGGTGCCCAAGGACAAGCCTCAGACATCGAAATTACAGCGCGAGAAATCCAAAAATTAAAAAAAGAACTTTATCAAATCATTGCAACACATAGCAAGCAAGATTACGATAAAGTCTGGGCCGACTCCGACCGCGACTACTGGATGACCTCAGAGGAAGCAAAAGCTTACGGAATGGTCGATGAAGTCTTATTGCGAAACCCGAAATAAATCATGGCTAAAAAAGAAACCATTTGTTCTTTTTGTGGCTCACCTCGCTCTGGCGTTAACATGCTCATTGCAGGTATCAACGGCCATATTTGTGATTCCTGTGCCAATCAAGCTAGTAAAATAGTTCAAGAAGAACTATCATTGAGTCCGACAGGAGCAAATACAAATATTCAAGGACTTAACCTACTGAAACCAAAAGAAATTAAAGCACATCTTGACCAGTATGTCATTGGTCAGCAAGATGCCAAAAAAGTCATATCAGTTGCCGTTTACAACCATTTCAAAAGGTTAAAGCAAAAAACAACCGAAAACGAAATTGAAATTGAAAAATCAAATGTCATTCTGGTTGGTCGAACTGGAACAGGCAAGACCCTACTTGCCAAATCTATAGCCAAACTATTGAATGTACCTTTTTGTATTGCAGACGCAACAGTACTTACTGAGGCTGGCTATGTTGGAGAGGATGTCGAAAGCATTTTATCTCGCTTACTCCAAGCTGCAGACTACAACGTAGACAGCGCCCAAATGGGAATTGTTTTTATCGATGAAGTAGATAAGATTGCCCGCAAGAACGATAATCCGAGTATCACTAGAGATGTTTCTGGTGAAGGTGTTCAGCAAGCACTACTCAAACTGCTAGAAGGCGCAACAGTCAATGTTCCACCCCAAGGCGGACGCAAGCACCCTGAGCAAAAAATGATTGCTATTGATACCAAAAATATCCTCTTTATTTGTGGGGGAGCATTTGACGGGATCGAAAGACACATTGCCAATCGTGTCAATCGCCAAACCATTGGCTTTTCCACTTCACAAGAGCAAAGTATTGAAGATGATTCTCTGCTCAAATATATTACGCCCAGCGACATCCGTACATTCGGACTCATCCCAGAACTCATTGGGCGCTTTCCTGTGCTCACCTACCTTGAGCCATTGAAAGAAGCAGACCTCAAACGCATCCTCACCGAGCCTAAAAATGCGTTAGTCAAACAATACACCAAACTTTTTGATATGGACGGTGTAAAGCTTGAAATCGATCAAGAAGTTCTCGATTTCATTGTTCAAAAAGCAATGGAGTTTGGTCTCGGGGCTCGAGGTTTGCGCTCTATTTGTGAGGCTATCCTTACCGATGCCATGTTTGAGCTCCCTGGGTCCTCGAAAAAATTACTTTCCGTCAATATCGATTACGCCAAACAACAATTCGGCAAATCAAAAATAGCCACACTTAAAGTAGCATAAGCACTTATAGTTTCTGACTTATTTGTAATTTTGCTAATTGTAAAAATGACACTATGAAAACCCTACAGTTCAGAGAAGCCCTTAGAGAAGCCATGTCAGAAGAAATGCGCAGAGATCAAAGCGTATTTTTACTCGGTGAAGAAGTCGCCGAATATAACGGTGCTTACAAAGTATCTCAAGGGATGCTCGATGAATTTGGTCCTAGGCGCATCATTGATACCCCGATCGCTGAACTTGGTTTTTCTGGTATTGCAGTTGGTGCTGCCATGAATGGTTTGCGCCCAATTGTAGAATTCATGACTTGGAACTTTGCCATTCTTGCCGCCGACCAAATCATCAACTCTGCAGCTAAAATGCTGCAAATGTCTGGTGGCCAATACGGTTGTCCGATCGTATTTCGCGGTGGTAACGGCCCTGCTGGGCAATTAGCAGCCACGCACTCTCAAAGTTTTGAGGCTTTTTATGCGCACGTTCCTGGCTTAAAAGTCATTACTCCTTCTAACCCAGCCGACGCCAAAGGTCTTTTAAAAGCCGCCATCCGCGACAACGACCCTGTCGTTTTCTTGGAGTCAGAAAAAATGTACGGCGACAAAGGCGAAGTTCCAGAAGGTGAATACATCATTCCAATTGGCGTTGCCGACATCAAACGCAAAGGTACTGACATCACACTCGTTACCTTTGGAAAAATCATCAAAGTAGCTCAAGAAGCCGCTGACGCATTAGCCGAAGAAAACATTAGTGTCGAAATTATCGACTTGCGCACCATTCGCCCACTCGACTACGGCACCATTGTTGAATCCATCAAGAAAACCAACCGTTGTATAGTTGTCGAAGAAGCATGGCCATTGGCGAGTATTTCTTCTGAAATTGCATACCACCTCCAACGCTATGCGTTTGACTACCTAGATGCACCTGTGCAACGCGTTACCCAGACCGACACCCCATTTGCGTTCTCACCAACACTCATCAACGAAGCTTTGCCAAATGTAGAGCGCATCGTGAAGGCCGTAAAAGCAACGCTATACAGATAACTGAATTTACCTTCCAATAGGTGAGTTTTATTCACAATTAAAAAAGGAATCCATTGGGGTTCCTTTTTTTTTGAAAATCAGCACAAAAATTGCCGATTATTTTTCAAACGGTCTTGGATTATAAAAATAAATAGTTATCTTTGCACCCCTCAAAGTGCGTTTGGGGGCTATTATTTATTATTAAAAACAAGAGTATTTTATGCCAACTATTCAACAATTAGTTCGCAAAGGAAGAACTGCGGTAGTGAAGAAAAGTAAGTCTGCTGCGCTTGATTCATGTCCACAACGCAAAGGTGTTTGCGTTCGTGTGTACACGACAACTCCTAAAAAGCCGAACTCGGCCATGCGAAAGGTAGCGCGTGTACGTTTGACCAATGGAAAAGAAGTCAACGCTTACATCGGTGGCGAAGGCCACAATCTTCAAGAACACTCATTAGTACTTGTACGCGGAGGAAGGGTAAAAGATTTACCTGGGGTACGTTACCACATTGTCCGTGGTGCAGAGGATACAGCCGGAGTTCAAGGCCGTTCCCAACGTCGTTCTAAGTATGGTACAAAACGTCCTAAGCAGAAATAATTAAAAGCTAGACATCATGAGAAGAAGAAAAGCGAAAAAAATTGCGATACTACCAGATCCAAAGTTTAACGAGGTAGTTGTCACTAAGTTTGTCAACAACTTAATGCTAGACGGTAAAAAAAGTTTAGCGTTCCGAATATTTTACGACGCATTAGAAATCGTAGAAAAGAAAATCGAAGACGTAAATGGTCTCGAGACTTGGAAAAAAGCGATTGAAAACATTACTCCAAGTGTAGAAGTACGTTCTCGCCGCGTTGGTGGAGCTACTTTTCAAATCCCTACCCCAGTTCGTGAAGAGCGTAAAGCATCATTAGCTATGAAATGGCTAATTGGTTACTCTCGCAAGCGCAATGAGAAAACAATGGCACAACGCCTTGCCTCTGAAATTATTGCCGCTTCTAAAGAAGAAGGTGCAGCATTCAAGAAGAAAGAAGATACGCTTCGCATGGCTGAAGCAAACAAAGCATTCTCACACTTCAGATTCTAAGATAATGGCTAGAGATTTAAAATTCACAAGAAACATCGGTATTGCCGCTCACATTGATGCGGGTAAAACAACAACCACCGAGCGTATCCTTTATTATGGTGGCGTAAGTCACAAAATTGGTGAGGTACACGACGGCGCAGCTACAATGGACTGGATGGAGCAAGAGCAAGAGCGTGGTATCACCATTACTTCTGCTGCTACTACCCTAGATTGGAACTACCGCGGTCAAAAATACCATGTTAACATTATAGATACCCCAGGACACGTTGACTTTACGGTTGAAGTTAACCGATCGTTACGTGTACTAGACGGTTTAGTATTCTTGTTTTCTGCTGTTGATGGCGTTGAGCCTCAATCTGAAACAAACTGGCGCTTGGCAAACAATTATAATGTTCCGCGCATCGGTTTCGTTAATAAAATGGACCGTCAAGGCGCTGATTTTTTAATGGTCTGTCGCCAAGTGAAACAAATGTTAGGTAGCCACGCGCTTCCACTACAAATCAACATCGGTGAAGAAGATAACTTTAAAGGAGTTGTTGACTTAATCAATTGGAAAGGAATTGTCTGGAATGAGCACGACATGGGTATGACTTTCCAAGAAGTAGAAATTCCTGCAGATATCGTCGACGAAGCACGTCAATTGCGTTCTGAATTATTAGAAGCGGTTGCTGAATTTGACGAAAGTCTTATGGAAAAATTCTTCGAAGATGAAAATTCTTTGACTGAACGTGAAATCCTCGACGCTTTGCGTCAAGCCACTATCGCTGGTAAAGTTGTACCAATGATGTGTGGTTCTTCATTCAAAAATAAAGGCGTTCAAGCTATGCTTGATATGGTAATGGAAATTCTTCCATCTCCAATGGATGTAGAAGGTATTACAGGTATCAATCCTAAAAATGACCAAGAAGTTACGCGCAAGCCATCTTACGACGAACCTTTCTCTGGTCTAGCGTTCAAGATTGCAACTGACCCATTTGTTGGTCGTTTGTGTTTTGTTCGTGCTTACTCAGGTAAACTCGAAGCAGGTTCTTATGTATTGAATACGCGTTCAGACAATAAGGAACGTATTTCTCGTATCTTCCAAATGCACGCCAACAAACAAAACCAAATTCCTGAATTAGGAGCTGGTGATATCGGTGCCGTAGTTGGATTTAAAGACATCAAAACTGGTGATACACTTTGCGCTGAGAATGCCCCGATCATCCTAGAATCAATGAACTTCCCGGATCCAGTAATCGGTTTGGCAATCGAACCTAAAACACAAGCTGATACCGATCGTTTGTCAATCGGTTTATCTAAACTATCAGAAGAAGATCCAACTTTCCGTGTGAATACCGACGAAGAAACTGGTCAAACCATTATTTCTGGTATGGGTGAACTTCACCTCGAGATCATCATAGACCGTTTAAAGCGCGAATTCAAAGTTGAAGTGAATCAAGGTGCTCCACAAGTAGCATACCGTGAGGCTATCACTGGCAAGACCGAACACCGTGAAGTTTACAAAAAACAAACAGGTGGTCGTGGTAAATTTGCCGACATCTACGTTAAAATTTCAGCACAAACCAACGAAGAAAAAACCGGTCTTGAATTCATTAACAGCATCAAAGGTGGTAACATCCCGCGTGAATTCATTCCTTCGGTTGAAAAAGGCTTCAAAGACTCCATGAAAAATGGCGTCTTGGCAGGTTTCCCTATCGACGCAATGGTTGTAGAATTACTTGATGGTTCTTACCACAACGTTGACTCCGACTCACTTTCATTTGAGTTGTGTGCGAAAATGGCTTACCGTGCTGCATTAAAAGCATGTAGTCCAGTACTACTCGAACCAATCATGAAATTGGAAGTCGTTACCCCAGAAGAAAACATGGGTGACGTCGTTGGTGACCTCAACCGTCGTCGCGGCATGATGAAAGGCATGGATGACCGAAATGGCGCCAAAGTCTTAAAAGCAGATGTTCCCTTATCAGAAATGTTCGGTTACGTAACTCAATTGCGTACCATCACTTCAGGTCGTGCGAGTTCTTCTATGGAGTTTTCACACTACTCAGAAGCACCAAGAAACATTGCCGAAGACGTAGTAGCAAAAGCAAAAGGTTAAGTCAAAGCATAAAAAAATTAAGCAGATGAGCCAAAAAATCAGAATAAAATTAAAATCTTACGATCACAATTTGCTAGATAAATCAGCAGAGAAAATCGTAAAAACAGTTAAGTCTACAGGTGCTGTGGTAAGTGGTCCTATTCCACTTCCAACACACAAAAGAATTTACACCGTACTCCGTTCACCACACGTGAATAAAAAGGCGCGTGAGCAATTCGAGTTGTGTGCCTACAAGCGTTTGATGGATATCTACAGCAGTTCTTCTAAGACAGTAGATGCCCTCATGAAGTTGGAGCTTCCTAGTGGAGTTGACGTAGAAATCAAAGTGTAATTTTTAACAACTAGTATATGCCAGGAATTATTGGACGCAAAATCGGGATGACTAGCATCTTTAGTGCTGAGGGCAAATCATTGCCATGCACAGTGATAGAAGCTGGTCCTTGTGTTGTGACGCAAGTCAAAACACAAGACAGAGATGGTTACGATGCAGTTCAGTTGGGATTCGGTGCTCGTAAAGAGAAAAACACCCCCAATGCATTAAAAGGTCATTTCAAAAAATCAAACACGGCTCCGAAAGCGAAGCTCGTCGAATTCAAAGGATTCGATGCTGCTAATCTCGGAGACACCATTGACGTTAACCTTTTCCAAGAAGGTGAATTCGTCGATGTAACCGGAACCTCAAAAGGTAAAGGTTTTCAAGGGGTTGTTCGCCGCCACAAATTTGCTGGTGTAGGACAATCCACACACGGTCAGCACAACCGTCTACGTGCACCAGGGTCAATTGGTGCTTGTTCCTATCCTGCCAGGGTATTCAAAGGAATGCGCATGGCGGGTCAGATGGGTAACAAACGTCGCAAGCAGGCCAACCTACAAATTTTAAAGGTAATTGCAGACAAGAATCTCGTGATCATTAAAGGATCGATTCCAGGTGCAAATGGTTCAACCGTAACAATTGTCAAGTAATGAAACTGAAGATCTACGATTCAAAAGGTGCAGCTACTGCAAAGTCAGTAACCCTTGCAGACGAGGTGTTTGGAATTGAACCAAACAATCATGCCATTTACTTGGATGTCAAACAACATTTGGCCAACAAACGTCAAGGCACACACAAATCCAAAGAGCGTAACGAAATTGCTGGTTCTACCAAAAAAATCAAACGCCAAAAAGGTACAGGTGGTGCTCGTGCAGGTTCAGTTAAATCTGGAACACGCGTTGGTGGAGGCCGTATTTTTGGACCACGACCACGCAACTATCATTTCAAGTTAAACGTGAAACTAAAGCGTTTGGCTCGTAAGTCTGCCTTTGCCTTCAAAGCAAAAAGTGACTCCCTAATGGTCATCCAAGACCTCAACATGGAGGCCAAAACAAAAGACTTTAAAGCGCTTTTGTCTTCCATGAAACTTGAAAACCAAAAAGTACTTTTTATCCTCGGTGACAAAACGGATAGCGTATACCTCGCTGCACGTAACCTTGGGCGTGTAAAAGTCGTAACAGCAGATTCCTTTAACACCTACGACGTGCTCAATGCCTCAAAAGTGATATTGGCTGAAAGCTCTATTGAGAAAATTCAAACGATTCTTAACTAAGCGTTATGCAAACAATTATCAAGAAGCCGGTCATTACGGAAAAAGCTACAAAGCAAAGCGAGCTTTCTAATCGCTTTACATTTGAAGTAGACCGTAAGTCCAACAAAATCGAAATTAAAAATGCCATCGAAAAGATGTATGGAGTACATGTCACAGATGTTCATACATTAAATTATGGTGGTGGGGTATCCTCTGTGAAGTACACGAATAAAGGCATTGTTGAGCAAAAAAGCAAGCAATGGAAGAAGGCTGTAGTAACGATAGCAGATGGTGAAACCATTGATTTATTTAACAATTATTAATGTTTAACCATGAGTTTGAAAAAATTTAAACCGACAACTCCAGGTCAACGCCACAAAGTAGCTACTGATTTTGCAGAGCTAACCAAAGCGACACCAGAGAAGAGTTTGTTGGCCCCGATGAAAAAATCAGGTGGTCGTAACAACGATGGTCGCATGACCATGCGCTACCTAGGTGGAGGTCACAAACAAAGATACCGTATCGTAGATTTCAAACGCGAAAAGTTTGACATCCCTGCTACCGTAAAATCTATTGAATACGATCCAAACCGCACAGCTAATATCGCGTTGTTATTTTACGCAGATGGCGAAAAGCGTTACATCATTGCTCCTAACGGGCTCAAAGTTGGAGACGTAGTTCTTTCGGGAAAAACGGCTTTGCCAAATGTTGGTCATACCATGTTCCTTTCTGATATTCCACTTGGAACAGTCATCCACAACATCGAATTAAAGCCAGGAGCTGGAGGTATCATTGCACGTGGTGCTGGTACTTATGCACAATTGAATGCACGCGATGGTAAATATGCTATTGTCAAAATGCCTTCAGGTGAAACACGCATGATCTTAACTACTTGTCTAGCTACAATTGGTTCTGTTTCTAACGCTGAACACAACCTAGTTGTCTCTGGTAAGGCAGGACGCTCTCGTTGGTTAGGTCGTCGTCCACGTGTACGTGGAGTCGTCATGAACCCCGTTGATCACCCAATGGGTGGTGGTGAAGGCCGTAATTCTGGTGGTCACCCACGCTCAAGAAATGGTATGCCTGCAAAAGGATTCAAAACAAGATCCAAGACCAAGTATTCCGATAAGTTAATTGTAGAAAGAAGAAAGAAATAAGTAAGGTATGAGTCGTTCATTAAAGAAACCACCGTTTGTTCACTATAAGTTGATGAAACGAGTTGACGATGCTCAAGCGTCTAGCAGCAAGGCTGTTATCAAAACATGGTCACGAGCATCCACAATTACTCCGGAATTTGTCGGTTTAACTTTCGCTGTTCACAACGGCAACAAGTTTATTCCGGTATTCGTTACGGAAAATATGGTTGGTCACAAACTAGGAGAATTTTCTCCTACTCGCAACTTCCGTGGCCACGCCGGTAATAAAAAAGATAAGAAACGTTAAGAATTATTACAGTCATGGGAGCTAGAAAACGCTTAAGAGCTGAAGAGCTTAAAGAAAATAAAAAGTCATTGGCGATCGCCCGCTTAAACGATTCACCTATTTCTCCTCGTAAGATGAGATTGGTGGCTGATTTAATCCGTGGTGTTGAAGTCAACAAAGCTTTGAACATCCTTCATTTCAATGGAAAAGATGCCTCTACAAGCCTTGGTAAACTTCTCCGTTCTGCAATTGCAAATTGGGAACAAAAGAACGAAGGAGCAGATATCAGCCAAGAAACACTTGTCGTGAGTCGTATTGAAGTAGGATGCGGTACAATGCTCAAACGCATTCAACCAGCACCACAAGGTCGCGCACACAGAATTAGAAAAAGATCGAACCACGTGACGATCGTAGTTGATGGTACAAAATAACTAGAAGAAATGGGACAAAAAACGAATCCAATTGGAAATAGACTTGGTTACATCCACGGATGGGAATCAAATTGGTACGGCGGCAACGACTACAAAGATAAAATCGTTGAAGACGATCAAATCCGTCGCTACCTTAACGCTCGTTTGGCCAAGGCAAGTATTGCTAAGATCATTATCGAACGCACCCTCAAACTAGTTACTGTCACCATCAATACTGCTCGTCCTGGTGTCATCATCGGAAAAGGTGGTCAAGAAGTTGACAAACTAAAAGAAGAATTAAAAAAATTGACTAAAAAAGAAATTCAAATCAACATCTTCGAAGTGAAGCGTCCTGAATTAGATGCACGCTTAGTAGCTGATGGTATTTCACGTCAATTAGAAGCACGTATTTCTTTCCGTCGTGCCATCAAAATGGCAATCGCAGGATCGATGCGTATGGGAGCAGAAGGGATTAAAGTTAAAATCTCTGGCCGTTTGAACGGTGCTGAAATGGCACGTACAGAAATGTACAAAGACGGACGTACCCCATTGCACACTTTCCGTGCAGATATTGACTACGCAGTTTCCGAAGCACACACTACATACGGTCGTATTGGTGTTAAAGTGTGGATTTGCCGCGGAGAAGTGTATGGCAAGCGCGACCTCGCACCAAACATCGGTATGAGTACTGGTGCTGGTAACAACCAAGGTGGTGACCGCAAGCCTGCATCATTCAAGAGAAAGAAGAAGTAAAAAGACAGTTAAATTGACAGGAAATGTTACAGCCTAAAAGAACAAAATTTAGAAGAGTACAGAAAGGTAGAAACCGTGGATTGGCCCATCGTGGTTCAACAATCGCATTCGGATCTTTCGGATTAAAGGCTTTGGAACCAGGATGGATTACTTCACGTCAGATTGAAGCTTCTCGTATCGCCGTTACTCGATACATGAAGCGTGAAGGAAAAGTTTGGATCCGAATTTTCCCAGACAAGCCGGTTACCTCAAAACCAGCTGAAGTACGTATGGGTAAAGGTAAGGGAGCACCTAGCCACTGGGTTGCCGTGATCAAACCAGGAACGATCATGTTCGAAGCAGATGGTGTCGCTTACGACATTGCAAAAGAAGCAATGCGCCTTGCAGCACAGAAGTTGCCTGTGAAATGCAAGTTCATTGTTCGCAATGATTATGTTTTACCAGTTTAATCGATAAAGATGAAACAAGCAGAAATCACAAAACTTTCTACAGCGGATTTACAGGGTCGTTTGGACGACTTCAAAGGTCAATTGACTAATCTGAAGTTGACACACAAAACAACTCCCATTGAAAATCCATTGCGCATTCATCACATGCGCAAACTGGTAGCAAGATTGAGTACAGAGTTAACTAAACGTTCAAATCAGGCTTAATCCTGAGATAAAAAAATGAACATGGAAAAACGAAATTTAAGAAAAGAAAGAATTGGTGTCGTAACCAGTGACAAAATGGAGAAATCCATTGTCGTTTCTGTTGAGCGTAAAGTGAAGCACCCTAAATACGGTAAGTTCGTTAAGAAAACTACCCGTTTTGTTGCTCACGACGAAAACAACGATTGTCATGTTGGTGATACCGTTCGTATCATGGAAACACGTCCTTTGAGTAAATCAAAGAACTGGAGAATGGTAGAAATTGTAGAACGCGCTAAATAATCGGATAAAATGATACAAACAGAATCCAGACTATCAGTAGCAGACAACTCAGGAGCAAAAGAAGTTTTGTGCATCCGCGTATTAGGCGGCACAAGAAGACGCTATGCTTCCGTTGGTGACAAAATTGTTGTTGCCGTCAAAAGTGCAATGCCGAATGGTGCCGTTAAAAAAGGATCAGTAGCAAAAGCAGTTGTGGTTAGAACGAAAAAAGAGATCCGCCGTCAAGATGGTTCTTATATTCGCTTCGACGACAACGCTTGTGTAATCCTTAATCAAGCCGGTGAAATGCGTGGCACGCGTATTTTCGGGCCTGTGGCTCGTGAACTTCGCGAAAGCAACTACATGAAAATTGTTTCACTAGCACCTGAGGTGTTATAAATCATTGAGTAATGCAAAAGAAATTACACATCAAGATTGGCGACACCGTGAAGGTTATTTCAGGTGAATCCAAAGGTCGTGAGGGCAAAGTTGTCACCATCGATCGCGAAAAAATGCGTGCAACAGTAGAAGGTGTTAATATGATAAAAAAACACAACAAACCAAGCGCGACAAACCCTCAAGGTGGAATCGAAGAAAAAGAAGGTTCTATCAATATTTCTAACCTTATGGTCGTAAGCAACGGTGTTGCAAGCCGCATCGGTAGAAAAGAGGAGAATGGAAAATTAGTACGTTATTCAAAGAAATCAGGGGAGGTGATAAAATAATGAATTACACGCCAAGATTAAAAGAAAAGTACAGGAACGAAATCAAGCAAACGCTTCAAGAGCGTTTCAATTACAAATCAGTAATGAGCGTTCCTAGGTTAGAAAAAATTGTACTCAGCCAAGGTATGGGTGAAGCAGTTGCAGACAAGAAATTGATCGACAGTGCAGCAGCAGACCTATCTCGCATTGCTGGACAAAAAGCAATTACTACAATTTCTAAAAAAGATATCTCGAACTTTAAGTTGCGTAAAGGGATGCCAATTGGTACAAAAGTAACGCTTCGGGGTGACCGCATGTACGACTTCCTCGATCGTTTACTTGCCGTTGCTTTACCACGTACCCGGGACTTCCGCGGTATTAATCCAAAGGGTTTTGACGGGCGCGGCAACTTCAACCTCGGTGTCAAGGAGCATATCATTTTTCCAGAAATCGATATCGATAAAGTCAATCGTATCCTAGGTATGGATATCACCTTTGTTACATCAGCTGAAAGCGACGAAGAGGCAAAAGCATTGTTGGATGCATTTGGTTTTCCATTTATTAAAAAATAAAAGAAATGGCTAAAGAATCAATGAAAGCGCGTGAGCGCAAGAGAGAAAGGTTAGTAAACCGTTATGAAAAGAAACGCGCTGAACTTACCAAAATTTTGAAGTCAACAGATACATCTGAAGAAATTCAGTCTCAGAAATGGGATGCAATGATGCAAATACAAAAGTTGCCGGCGAACTCTTCTAAAATCAGAAAACACAACCGTTGTGGCTTAACCGGTCGTCCGAGAGGTTATATGCGTCAATTTGGTATCTCTAGGGTAACTTTCCGCGAGATGGCTTTGGCTGGTAAAATCCCCGGAGTTAAGAAAGCAAGTTGGTAATTAAGAAAAAACTAAAGAAATGAATACAGATCCAATAGCAGATTTCCTCACACGCATCAGAAATGCGAGTGCAGCAAGCTTGAAGACCGTAGATATACCTGGTTCTAACATCAAACGTGCAATGACACAGATTTTGTTTGACCAAGGCTATATCCTCAACTACAAGTTTGAGGAGGATGATAAACAAGGTAACATTAAAATTGCTTTGAAATACAACACCTCTACACGTGTACCAGCAATTACTAAATTGCAACGTGCCTCACGTCCAGGCTTAAGAAAATATAGCGCTTCCCAAGAAATGCCACGCGTATTGAATGGTTTAGGTATTGCCATAGTTTCAACGTCTCGCGGTGTAATTACAGATAAAGAAGCACGTCAGCAAAATGTTGGCGGAGAAGTTCTTTGTTACGTTTACTAAAATTAAAGAGCAATGTCAAGAATTGGAAAATCACCTATAACTATCCCAAGTGGCGTCGACGTGACGTTCAACGATTCCGTCATGACGGTCAAAGGGAAAAACGGCGAATTAACACAACACATTGAATCTTCAGTAAGCGTAAGCATCGAAGACAATGTAATTACATTTGCGCGTGAAACAGACGCACCAGATCACCGTTCAAAGCATGGTTTATACCGCGCTTTAGTATATAACATGATCCAAGGCGTATCTGTAGGCTTTAAAAAGGATATGGAAATTATCGGAGTTGGTTACCGTGCAAATGCTACCGGTCAACTACTCGAATTAGCCCTCGGATTTTCACATGCCATTATTTTGGAAATCCCGAAAGAAGTGAAAGTTACCACTGTAACTGAAAAAGGTAAAGCACCTATCGTATCTCTAGCGTCTTACGATAAGCAATTACTCGGACAAGTTGCTGCCAAGATTCGCTCTTTCAGAAAACCTGAACCATACAAAGGAAAAGGTATCCGCTTTGTAGGTGAAGAAATTCGTAGAAAAGCTGGTAAGTCAGCAGGTAAAAAATAATCGAAAGAATTATGGCACTAAATAAAGTATTAAGAAGAGCAAAAATCAAGCGAAGAATCAGAAAAAAGATTTTCGGAACTTCAGCTATTCCACGTCTCACTGTTTTTAGAAGTAACAAGCAAATCTATGCACAAGTAATCGACGACAACACTGGTCGTACAATAGCCTCTGCTGGTTCTCTTAAAATTGAAGATGCACAAAAAGTGAACAAAGTTAATCAGGCGGCTATTGTCGGCAAACAAATTGCAGAAGTTGCTCAAAAAGCAGGTGTAGAACGCGTTGTGTTTGACCGTAATGGTTACTTGTATCATGGTCGAATTAAATCCTTGGCTGATTCAGCTCGCGAAGGAGGACTCAAATTTTAAGAAAAAATGGCAGCTCAAATCGTAAACAGAGTGAAATCAGCCGATATCGAGTTAAAAGATAAACTCGTGGCCGTTAATCGCGTAACCAAAGTAACCAAAGGTGGTCGTACATTTAGTTTTTCTGCAATTGTTGTAGTTGGCGACGAACACGGTGTTGTAGGACACGGTCTTGGTAAAGCAAAAGAAGTAACCGAAGCTATTACAAAAGGCATCGACGACGCAAAAAAGAACTTAATCAAAGTTCCTATCCTAAGAGGTACAGTTCCGCACGAACAAAAAGGTAAATACGGTGGTGCTGAGGTTTTCCTCAAGCCAGCAACCGAAGGTACCGGAGTAATCGCAGGAGGTGCCATGCGCGCCGTACTCGAAAGCGTTGGTGTACACAATGTATTAGCAAAATCTCAAGGTTCTTCAAACCCGCACAACGTAGTAAAAGCTACAATAGATGCACTCGCTCACATGCGCGATGCAGTAGCAGTTGCTCGTCAACGTGGAATTTCCCTTGACAAAGTATTCAACGGTTAAAATATTCAGCAATGAGCACAATCAAAATCAAACAAGTGAAAAGTGCGATCAAGCGTCCAGCTGATCAAAAAGCTACAATCAAAGCTTTAGGTTTTCGTCGCTTGAACCAAGTTTTAGAGAAAGAGGTTACGCCTCAAATTATGGGAATGGTGAATAAGGTAAAACACCTTATTCAAGTAGTGGAACAATAGACTAAGAAAGAAATGGAATTACATAATCTTACACCAGCAGCAGGCTCGATCAAAGCAGAGAAGCGCATCGGACGTGGTCAAGGATCAGGACGTGGCGGAACATCTACACGTGGTCATAAGGGTGCAAAATCGCGTTCTGGTTACAAAACTAAAATTGGTTTTGAAGGTGGGCAGATGCCCTTACAGCGTCGCGTACCTAAATTTGGTTTCAAAAACATCAATCGTGTTGAATACAAAGCCATTAATTTAGACATTATCGAGAACCTCGCAAGTGTCAAAGGCATATTGGATATCACTCCAGAAGTTATGCGTCAAAATGGTCTTTTATCTAACAAAGAACTTGTCAAAGTACTCGGTCGTGGTGAGTTGAAAGCAAAAGTAAACATCTCCGCCAACGGTTTTTCAAGCACAGCAATTGCTGCGATTGAGGCGCTAGGTGGTACATGTACAAAAATCTAACTATCTTTGCACGCTTTTAGATGAAACGATTCATAACCAACCTGCAAAATATCTGGAAAGTTGAAGAGTTGCGCAAGCGCATCCTCCTGACACTTGGCCTTATCCTTACTTACCGAGTAGGGTCATTCGTGATTTTGCCTGGTGTCAAGTACGATGCCTTAACCAGCACAGCTACAGACCAAAACTTTCTAGAAAGTATCCTCTCTGTTTTTTCTGGAGGAGGTTTCACCAATGCTTCCATAATGGCCTTAGGTATTATGCCTTACATTAGTGCCTCTATTATCATGCAATTACTAGGTATGGCTGTACCAGCTGTGCAAAAGATGCAAAATGAAGGTGAGTCTGGAAGAAAGCAAATCAACAACTACACGCGTTTACTGACAATTGTAATTTGCGCATTGCAGGCACCAAGTTACCTTACACTTTATGTAAGCAACAAAAACGCCATGCCTGACGATCCAAATACTTTTTGGTGGACACAAACAATTATGTTGCTGATTGCAGGTTCTATGTTCGCAGTATGGTTAGGTGAACGCATTACGGAACGCGGAATTGGCAACGGTATCTCCTTGCTAATTACAGTCGGTATCCTCTCTCGCCTACCAGGAGCGTTCTTTGCTGAGTTCGGAAAATCAGTAGAAGCGGGTAACTTAATTCGTTTGGTATTGGAAATCGTGATGTTCTTCTTGATCATCCTCATTACCATCCTCATTGTTCAAGGAGTCCGACGCATACCACTGAATACCGCCAAACGCGTTGCCGGGGCAAGAGCAATGGAAGATGTAAACGGAGCACGCAACTACTTGCCAATCAAAATCAATGCAAGTGGTGTAATGCCGATTATCTTTGCCCAAGCAATCATGACTATCCCAATGATGGTTTACCAAGGAGTAACCCAACAGCAAGATGCAGGCTGGCTAGCCAAAACACTCGGAGATCCGTATGGTTTTAGCTATAATCTATTGCTTGTTATCTTGATCGTTGTCTTTACGTATTTCTATACAGCCATCATGATTAATCCGAATAAAATTGCAGACGACTTGAAAAAGAGTGGCGGTTTCATACCAGGCGTTCGTCCTGGAGAAGAGACAGCAGAACACATTGACCAAGTTGTTTCGCGCATTACGTTCCCGGGCTCCTTATTTCTTGCCGTGATTGCAATTTTGCCGTCTATTGCCAAGTTAGCTGGAGTTAATGACAGTTTTGCCATGTTCTTTGGTGGAACTTCCATCCTCATCATGGTAGGCGTCGTTTTGGATACCCTACAGCAAATTGAAACCTATCAACTCAATCGCAACATGGATTCACTTATGGAAGGTACTCGTGTAAGAGGACGAAGAGGTGCTAACGAATTATCTGGAATGTAAAATGGCAAAACAAACCTCCATAGAACAAGACGGAACCATCCTAGAGGCATTGCCGAACGCAATGTTTAGAGTTGAACTAGAAAATGGACATGTTCTTACCGCTCATATTTCGGGTAAGATGCGCATGTTTTATATTAAAATACTTCCAGGAGACCGCGTAAAGGTTGAAATGTCTCCTTATGATTTAACCAAAGGTAGAATATCTTTTAGATACAAATAACTAGAATTATGAAAGTCAGAGCATCAGTTAAAAAGAGAACTGCAGATTGCAAGATTGTGAAGCGTAAAGGTAAAATTTACGTGATCAACAAGAAGAATCCGAAATTAAAACAACGTCAAGGATAATAACAAGTATATGGCACGTATTGCAGGTATAGATTTACCAAAAAACAAAAGAGGAGTCATTGGTTTAACTTACATCTACGGAATCGGTAGAAGTACAGCTAAAATGATTTTAACCACTAACGCTATTGATGAAAACATCAAGGTTCAAGATTGGAACGATGATCAATTAGCCGCTATTCGTAACACCGTTAACGAAATCAAAACGGAAGGCCAATTGCGTTCTGAAGTTCAATTGAACATTAAACGCCTTATGGACATCGGATGTCAGCGCGGAATTCGTCACCGTCTAGGCTTACCACTTCGTGGTCAAAGAACCAAAAACAACTCTCGTACGCGTAAAGGAAAACGTAAGACAGTTGCAAACAAGAAAAAAGCAACTAAATAATAACTAGTTCCCAGTAAAAATGGCAAAAGCAAACCAAAAAAAGAAGAAGAACGTTAAAGTTGATGCTTCCGGAGAAGCGCATATCCAAGCGAGTTTCAATAACATCATCATATCTTTAACAAATAATGCTGGACAAGTGATCTCTTGGTCATCTGCCGGCAAGATGGGCTTCAAAGGTTCTAAAAAGAACACACCTTATGCTGCACAAATTGCGGCAGAAGATGCATCAAAAGAAGCACATGACTTCGGACTACGTAGAGTGCGTGTTTATGTAAAAGGGCCAGGAGCAGGACGCGAGTCTGCTATCCGTGCACTTCACAATTCAGGCATTGAGGTAACAGAAATCGTTGATGTAACACCAATGCCACACAACGGTTGTCGTCCTCCAAAAAGAAGAAGAGTATAGTATTTTTTAACCAGTGGGCTTATTGTCATCGAAGGAATGCCTTAATTCATGACGCCCACACAATAATCATATAAAATGGCAAGATACACAGGTCCAAAATCAAAAATTGCGCGTCGTTTCCGCGATCCAATTTTTGGTCCAGACAAATCTTTGGACAGAAGAAATTATGGTCCAGGTCAACACGGTCCATCTAAACGAAGAGGTGGCAAGCAATCTGAATACGCAGTGCAATTAGGTGAAAAGCAAAAAGCAAAATACACCTACGGTATTCTAGAGCGCCAGTTCTCCAACATGTTTGAAAAAGCTTCTCGCATGAAAGGCATTACCGGTGAAAACTTATTACAGTTGTGCGAGGCTCGCCTAGACAACACAGTTTTCCGCCTTGGTATTGCTCCTACGCGAAGAGGTGCTCGTCAGTTGGTTTCACACAAACACATTACAGTAAACGGTGAAGTAGTAAACATTCCTTCTTACACTTTGAAAATTGGTGACGTCGTTGGCGTTCGCGAAAAATCAAAGTCTCTGGAAGCAATCACAGGCTCACTTACGGCTAGTAATAAAACATTTGATTGGCTTGATTGGGACTCATCAAGCATGAGCGGTAAAGTATTGAATTTACCAGCAAGAGAAATGATCCCAGAAAATATTCGCGAGCAGTTGATCGTTGAATTGTATTCTAAATAACCCTAAGAGATAGAAAATGGCAATATTGGATTTTCAAAAACCTGACAAGGTTATCATGCTCAACTCTGATGATTTCACCGGAGAATTTGAGTTTCGTCCGCTAGAACCGGGCTACGGAATTACCATTGGTAACTCCCTTCGTCGAATTTTACTTTCTTCTTTAGAAGGTTTTGCGATTTCGTCTATTAAAATTCAAGGTGCAGACCACGAATTTACAACCTTAAAAGGTATTGTAGAAGACGTTACTGAAATCGTACTAAACCTGAAACAAGTACGTTTTAAGCGTCAAATCGAAGGAACAGATTCTGAAACAGTTATTGTTTCTGTAAGTAACCAAACACAACTCACTGCAGGTGATCTCGGTAAGTACACAAGTGCTTTCCAGGTTCTTAACCCTGACTTAGTGATTTGTAACATGGAGACATCTGTGAAGTTTGAAATGGAACTTACAATTGTCAAAGGTCGCGGTTATGTGCCGGCAGATGAAAACAAATCTGCAAATGCCTCTTTTGGAACAATTAGTATCGACTCTATTTTTACGCCCATTGTTAATGTTCAATATAGCATTGAAAATTACCGCGTTGAGCAAAAGACAGATTACGAAAAACTAATTTTCAATATCAAAACTGATGGCTCTATTCATCCAAAAGATGCATTGAAAGAAGCGGCAAAGATCCTCATTCATCACTTTATGCTTTTCTCGGATGAGCGCATCACCCTCGATAGCGAAATCAAAGCGGAGTCTGAAGAATTCGATGAAACTTCTTTGCACATGCGTCAGCTACTCAAAACCAAATTAGTAGACATGGACCTTTCCGTTCGTGCACTAAATTGCCTAAAAGCTGCAGATGTAGAAACCCTAGGAGACCTCGTATCTTACGCTAAATCTGATTTATTGAAATTCAGAAACTTTGGCAAGAAGTCACTTACTGAGCTTGAAGACCTCGTTGATAGCAAAGGCTTGACTTTCGGTATGAATGTCGCAAAATATAAATTAGACAGAGATTAAGATTTTTAGTCATGAGACACGGAAATAAAATAAATCACCTTAGTAGAAAGACAGGCCACCGCAAAGCAATGCTTCAAAACATGGCATGTTCTTTAATTGAACACAAACGCATCACAACAACTATTGCCAAAGCAAAAACGTTGCGCGTATTTATTGAGCCTTTGCTCACCAAGTCAAAAAGCGACTCTACCCACTCTCGTCGTATCGTTTTCTCTTACTTACAAAGTAAAGATGCCGTGACAGAGTTGTTCAGAGAAGTTGCTCCAAAAATTGCAACACGCGACGGCGGTTACACACGCATTATTCGCACCGGTTACCGTTTGGGTGACAACGCTGAAATGTGTATGATCGAACTCGTAGACTTTAACGATCTATACAGCAACAACACAAACAAGAAAACAACACGTCGTTCACGTCGTGTAGTTAAAGCAAACGAAGGTGTTGCAGCCGTAACGTCTGAAGAAACACCAGTTGCTGAAGTTGTTGAAGA